>Ga0210040_10004928_pt1 | contig 17178 bp, 18 predicted proteins | sample CryGeyCG12114_NA_FD_185462 | JGI IMG/M metagenome (GOLD analysis project Ga0210040, IMG submission 185462) | Groundwater microbial communities from aquifer - Crystal Geyser CG19_WC_8/21/14_NA (SPAdes) (version 2) | ecosystem: Environmental > Aquatic > Deep subsurface > Groundwater | place: USA... | reverse complement strand
ATATTTTGAGGTGTCTTGGTTCAATGTCAATTAGAGGAATTCTTGGGATTTCTTTGGAATGCAAACACATCTGCTTATGCATTGACAGAAGTAGTATGTACAACATAGAAGTATACATCAGCTAAAAGAAATCAGTTGTTGACTTCTATCTATGTACATAATGTATTTGTGAGTCGAGCGTGCAAAAGTAGGATTCCACATATTAGTTAGTTAGTTAGTTAGTGAGTACAGAGAGCTATATTATTGAACAAAGAAAAATCTTGCTGTCGGAATGTGCGAATACTCTGTGCAATGTTTACCAAACTAACGTCACGGGGTTTCATTGAAAGGCTCATAGATGTCAGAAAGGCATTGCAAATGCATTTTACTATTGACAATTAGAATTAAACTAACTACCTAACTAAAATGCTAACTCTAATGATATGCTAATAATTTAACGTAACATGATTTTTTTATTTTGTAAAACGTATTCATTGCTCGCATGCAATTTCCTCGTCGGACGGAAAAAACTATTCCAAAAGTTAATATCTCAGATGTAGCTTTGAAAATCCAAAAATTATAATTGATACGTGCATAGTTCTCCAGGTTGTTGGTTAATTTATCAGAAGCTAAGTTTTATCTGGGAATGTCAATGGTCCAGAAAAATGTCCAGCTTTAAAGGGCGACATAAATGGATTCAATATTTTTTTCGAAGAACTTGTCTTCGACTGTGATACTGTATGAAAGCGATATGTTGAGACATGTTATTTGACGTTTTGTGTATTCATAAAATTATTTATACGGAGCTAAAAAAATGCGTCCATCTTCTAGGACTGCAGGAATAGCATGATGTGGATACATGCGTACATTTAAAGATTATTGTGTCCTTGAGCGAGAATATATGTTATTCCTTTAAAGTAGTCGATTCATGATTTTTTTCGAAAGTGATAAGATTTCATCAATATATTTGCCCCGTGTATAGTCACTGTTCGCATTCCAATAGCATGAAAAATGTTAAAACATGAATGAATTATTATTATACAAAAAATGATAAGAAAAAATTCATTAGGTAATCAAAGGCATCAGGATTACTGTTACAAATCACCCGAAATGGAAAAATGTTTAGCGATATAAAGACAATGCGTTGTATGAATGAGTATACTAATTTACCTGAGTAAACAAAAACATTATGATTAGCTTTACATTACAGACGCATAGACAATGAAAATCCATTCAAATGATTATGCATCTTATCAAGGTTTAAAATGAAAAGTTGAAAACCTAAACCATCACATAAGAAAATTACATCACGAATCTGGCTCCAGTCTTTTTCAGGCATCTGGACGCAATGTTTGTGCAGTTAATTTTGTTTTTTGTGTTTCTCTATTTTTTATGGAAGGCGCTTTTGCCTTCCAGACCAGAGAATTTCCCTCCAGGTGAAATAGCTAATTCAAATTTCGTAAATCTGCTGTACCAGAAAATAATATATTTTCAAAATTACTTACTCAGGTCCACCAAACTACCCTTTAATTGGTGCAGCAAACTACTTGCAGACCCTAGATAGCTCAGCTGAACGTGCGATGCACAAAGCAGGACAGCAATACGGACCTGTCGTTGGATTATACTTGGGGAAACGAAAAAGTTTGATTGTCACAGGATTTGAAGAAGCCAAAGAAATTTTAAATAGAGATGAGTTTAGTAGTAGACCATACTCATTTATTGCTCAGCATATGTACAATGATCAAGCATCTGGTAAGCAAACTAACAGATTCATGAGCAAATCTCTATTTTCTTCCTTACAACAACGAAAAATATTACAGGCATATTTTTCGGGAACGGTGAGTTATGGAAAGAACAACGGCGCTTCACTCTCCGTCAGCTACGGGAATTTTGATTCGGTAAAACTAGTATGGAGGCTCTAATCCATGAAGAAATTCGAGATTGTCTCAAAGAATTACAACAAGACCAAAATTCCAGTCCCAATGGGACTGTATCTGTAATCAACACTTTTAAAGTATCAATGATCAATATCTTGTGGGCCATTATGGGTGGAACCAGATTCGATCACTCGAATAAGCAATTTAAAGATCTTTTAGTCAAGCTTGAAAGAACTTTCCGTTCAGGAAATGTATTTGGAGGATTACTTGAAGATCATACATGGCTAAGATTTATTCCTCCGTTTTCAACAACATTTAATGATACGGCTGAAGGCCAGCGGGCTGTTATGGAGCTTATCAGGGTGAGCAAGCCATTGAAAAGTACTATATCTCTTTGTTTGTATACACAGCTCATTCAACTTTTGATTATATATTCGCGGGCAAACAAAGGAAGCTATTAAAGACCACAATGAATCACGTGATAAATCCAGTCCACGAGACTTTATTGACGTTTACTTGAACAAGATGGATGAGACAAAAAATGAAAAAACGTATTTTTCTGGTAATTAATTAAGAGAATCATTTCATTTAACTTCGTTTGCACAGAAGTAATAGCTGTACCATAATGACATTTCAATTTGTTCTGAAATATTTGCTTATGTACGTAGAAATTCAGCTCATAGCAAATTGCGTGGATTTGTTTTCCGCTGGGGCTGAATCTACTAGCAATACTGTAGCATTTGCTTGCTTGTACATGATTTTGTATCCTGGAGTTCAAGCCAAGATTCATAAGGAGATTGATGCAGTCATAGGAAAAGATGGAGAAGCTACTTATAGGAATTTGGAAGAGTTAGCTAATAAATAATTTTGTTAATGGGATTTAGGATTTATTTGCGTTTGATTAGTGGCAATCTGCAATGTAAGCTCTTATTCGCGACGCAGAATGCCTTATACTGAAGCTGTATTGAATGAATTGTATCGGATCACATGTATTGCTCCAGTCACTGCACCGCATTGTGCGGCTATCGATACGAAATTGATGAAATATGACATTCCAAAGGTAAGATAATAGCTTATTCATAAATTCGTGAAAACTTGAATTGACATGGTTTTGGTTGGAATTTAAAATTAGGATACTCTGATCTTGGTCAATCTGTATTCAATCCATATGGACAAATCGTATTGGGGTGACCCAGAAGTATTCCGTCCTGAAAGGTTTTTGGATAATGACGGAAAGTTTGTAAAATCTGACAGAGTTTTGCCGTTTGGCATGGGTAAGCAAAACAAAGAGTCAAAATTTAAATTCGTGTGCTAATATGCTAAACTTATAGCTAAAATTTTCACAACAAATGTAGGTAAACGTATATGTTTGGGAGAGCCACTGGCTAGAACAACTGTTTTTATCATGTTTGTAAGCGTGATGCAAAAGTTTCAAATGGAAATTCCTAAAGGAGAAGAAAGACCGTCCACGAAAAACTTGCCAGGTTTTACAATATCACCAAAACCATTCAATGTACACTTGATTCCAAGAACTTGATAATTTGACATTTGTTGAATGCTAACTAAGTTATGGTGTTCAAATATAAATACAATTTTGTTTTCACTTGTAATACCGAAAACACGCATTGTAAACTGATATGTTGATTTGAAACATATGCGCCATAATTAGTTTCTTAACTATTACAAAATAAAGTCGCACTTGAAATTGCTTTTATTTTAAAATGCATTTAATCAAAAATTCCCTTCATTTATTGTCAAATTTTTCAGACTTAAAACTTCTGATAAATGATTTCTTACAAGTCCCAAACTATTGTGCATAGTAAGTATCTTAACTTACAGTGCAATTACGCAAGCACGTAACATTTAAACTTATAGCCGTGTAAATAACTTGCACATGATGTACTACAATCATGTGCGATGAATGACACTTGGACATTTTGCTTTACCAACAACAACTACTGATTAGTGACAACGACAAGTTCATAAAAATAATCATGACAAGGAAGAAAAAAACAAGTTATTTTGTATACTTTTTATAGAAATAATATTTAGTGTCACTCCAAAAGCCACATCGTTACTTTTTTATTCAACTAGAGAATTTCAAGCGGTTGATTTCTGACTATATAGAAGAAATAAAGATGAGTAGATTAAGTGCATCACTTTATGAGTTTGAATAAGGGCATGAATAATTTAGAAATGCAACTAACTATAAAAAAAGGGATTTATGTCATTTGAAATTTCTGCATTTTACTTATATCCCTTGCACATATTTTATTCAAATGAAGACGTGTCCACTTCCTCCAACAAATTAGCCAACAAGTGGACTCATCAAACTGAAACAATGAGCACGATATGAGTGAAACATTATAGATGGAATTGGATGCTCCAAATTGTCATGCATAACATAAATAGAAACAAGAGCCAAAAATCATTTAATCAACCCATTTCTCATTGCCTTTATAAAGAAGTTTGAGATTCGTAGTTGACATCAGTTCTCATCTGCTCAAAGTAAAAAATACATCTCTCAATCCTCCATTCAACTTAATCAAAATGAAAGTTTTCATTGTAAGTGCAAAAAAAAATTTACCAGTAGTGTAATTTTGTTCAGAAACTTTCATAATTCGGGATGAATTTAACGAATATTACAATTTTAATTTGCAGATTTTCGCCATTGTGGCTGCTGTTTCCGCAGGCAACATTGGAGGCGGTGGATACAGCCGAGGAGGATTTAGTTCGGGAGGAGGATTTAGTTCAGGAGGTAGCGGAGGATTTGGAGGTGGATTCAGCTCAGGAGGCAGCGGAGGATTCGGTGGTGGCTCCAGTGGACAAATTTATCGTCATGTGTAAGTTTTTCGCTAAGTTTTGATCAGAGATTTTAGAAATGAAAGTTTTGGTTCAGTTCAATACCTTATTACGTAAATAGTAAAAGCCAACGAAGTGCTGAATATGCTCATGATTAGATAGAATGTGGGTGTCTTTTGAAAACATTCGCACATATTTGAATGCTGGCATTGTAAACTTCTCGTACACTTCTTTCCCACAAAATACCTGTATTCTGCGTTGTGAATCATGAATTCGAAGTAATTTTTTAGCATAAATTTCTTTGATCAGATACGTACACACCGCCCCTGATGAGCCCGTAGACTCTCAAGCTAAAGTTCTCCGAGTTCCCGGAAACCAAGATAAACACGTGAATATCGTTTTCGTAAAAACTGCTTCAGCCAATAGCCAACAACAAACTGAAGTTATTTTGCCCCAACAAGGTCAGCAAAAGACTTTGGTTTACGTTCTTACAAGGAAACCTGATTCCACGAGCGATGTCCGTATTCGTGGACCAAGCCCTACTCAACCCGCCAAACCAGAAGTTTATTTCATCCGTTATACTGGAGAAGGTGGTTCTTCCGGAGGTGCTGGAGGATTCGGGGGATCTTCAGGAGGTGCAGGTGGATTTGGCTTGGGCTCCAGTGGGGGCTCTTTGTCTACTGCTTATGGTGCTCCTTAACTCAGTACAAAAGTAGTTTGACAGTAATAAGTGCGGGAAGATTTGATTTCCATGAAACGCTAGTTGTTTTACATTTTGCCTATTCTTTTTGTCTGTTAATCTAGTCTTCTTGAATACTTTCTTAAGTCAACTGTAATAAAACGAGGGTGTCTATTATTTTTCATTGACTGAGAATTTGCATTGATAATTTCATATCGTGTCGTACATGCTACACTATGAGATTACGAATATTCTAACGCGAGAACTCATGCTAAAACAATTTTTGTGCCATTCTTAACGAAAAGATGGATTGACGAATGGGGCAAGCTAAGACCACGTGTGCTGAAGGGGTACATTGAGACTAGTCACCTTGAAGGTTGCATGACAGCTAATACTATTTAGTACCACAGAGTTGACATTACTTTACTACTTCATTTCATTTGGTAGAGTTTGATATGAGATGTAATACTGCAAAATTTGTCTGAATTCTACTGCTTAAACTTGATATATTTTCGGGTTTGAAACCAAACTAGTGATTATTTGTAGTGTATCAATGTTTTTCAGATTGTACATGATTCAGCAAAAAATTCTTTATTAATTTCATTTTCATTTCACAGGCAAAGGACAAATATTTTAGAAATCATTCTAACAAACACAGCAGCCGACACACTTATAAGTTATTTAGCAACTACCCGATACAACTATATATCAATTACCACAACATAATGACATGCCGTCCAATCCTTATGCGTAGTACTTGATGTGTACACTAAACACACATTGAGAATGAACACATTTTCTTTGAGGCCTCTATTATTTTATTTCTTATAGTCACAAGCATTCATCTCATATCTTTTTTGCCTACATTAAAGTCAGTAGAAGTAGTAGTATACTAAACAATTCAGCACCACAGGCAGAAAGAATGCGTAAAATTGTGACTCTAACAGAAACAAGCATTTGCAGAATACAGGGCATACCATTTTGCACAAAGGTGACAAAAGCCATACACACGGGATTTGCAAGAGCGTAATAATAAGTCGTTAGAATGAAAATGTGCTTGCACAGTAGTTAGTTAGTACACTAGTCAGTCACCATTAGATGTAATGTGTGTGTAGCTGTGGCTGAAAACCAAACCATCATAATAGTACAAAATTTGCTCAACAACATGAGTAAATATACTAAAGACATATAGCACTAGATTTTTATATTTCTTGACAAAAGTCATAACATTTGGTGGAAGAACAATGCGACAATAAAAAGCTCTGTTCGTAAACATTATCACGAACTATTAAATTGGTATACGAGATACAACGAGAGAAAAAAAAATCCATACTAAATGTACAACAAGAAAAATCGTGTCAACAAAACGACGTTTAAGAACTATAACGACCAACTAACTAACTGACAAACTCTACAAATATGATAGTTAACTAACTAACTAACTAACTACATAAAAGCTCAATATTATATTTATTATAACACTTCACCCCTCGTTTGTTCCTGTTTGTAACATGATAACATTCATAACTCTGTACGAACTAAAACTTTGTAAACATTTTATAAACATGACTCCCTAAAAAGACGACCATTACTATCCCTGGTTGGAGGACTTACAGATTTCCCTCTGGTATACGAAGTCTCCGTCTTATGCTTCTGGATTTGAATTCTTAGAGACATTGGTTGTTTAGATGCTGTCAAAATATCTGCTACAGCATCCGCAGCACAAAAATCATCCTTCTTAGGAGTAGATGAATTCAACGGTTTACTATTCCCGTCCGTCTCGTACGGCTTGGAAGGTTTCCCATTTCCGCTTTTGGGCTCAATCCCAGTAAACTTCGTGTTCCCATTCACAGGACGAAGTCCCACTCCGAATTTAGTTCCATTGGGACTATTGAATCTATCCATGGGTAAAACCCGCACTCCCCGTATCGGTTTTTGTGGCTCTTCATTCTTGATCAAATCGGGCTGCCTCCCTTCATAATTGATATCGGCTTTTGGGGAATCATCGGGTGGTGGGATCGTGTCACCGAAGGTTTTCCCCAGTTTATCCTCCTTCAATGGCTTCTTCTTGTCCCCAAAATTGTAATTGGAGGGAGAGAATCGTTGAAATAATGTGGAGGACATGTACTGCTTCTCAGAGAAACTTGTACTACTCTGCTCTGAAGTCTTGTAATGGTCATGGGATGCTTGGTAATCCCTGCTCGGTTGTTTTACCGGTTCGGTGGAAGGAGACACTGCATGGAAAATTGTTCGGAGTGCCCCCGAAGATACAATTTCAGAGCCAGGAGCTGTTGTTGCTGTTGGTTTTGGTGGCACAGCTGGAGCTGGTTGTTTTGGTCTCCCATTTGTACTAGCAGCATCATTCCCGCTCTTTGTCAAAGGCAATGTGATTGGTTGTTGTCGAGCATCCATTTTGTCATATGACGGCGTATCAGTGATTGGTCGAGTTGTTTCAGTTTTCCCATTTTTATTCACTACTGGTGGTGAGATTGGAGATACAGGTAGTCCATAATCGTCATTATAAGCGGAAGGACTACTATTTGCTGTTGTCGAACTGGGAGTTGTATTTATGGAAGTCCGTTGTTGAACGGGAGATTTGCATCTTCGAGGACTGCCACTTCGTCCTTTATTAGACCGAGTACTGGACCTGCCATTTTTCTGGGGTGGGCTGAAAATTGACGAGAATTTTGATAATGTGGGGGCACTTGCACCTACATTTTTTGTGGTAGTTGTGGTGGTTGGAGATGGCGTATATGTTTTGTCGACGCGAGTCAAGACTGCCCCCTTTTCCAAGGTGGGAGCATTGCTAGCAGTAACTGCTACTTTTTTCATCGGTTGGAATGTGGAGAAGACATGTGTTCCTGGAATTGGTATGTAGTTAGTTAGTTTATAGTTAGTGTAATATTGTTATGTGTATGTAGGAGTTGAATTGTTTAATAATGTCATACATAATGAGGAGTGAATATGGTCATATAATTTTATTGACTAACCACGACTCCTTTGTTTCCTCCGTTTAAATTGACAATAAGCTTCTATGAGGAATAGGATTCCAGCCAACAGGATAAGTACAACTCCTATCACTGCTACTGCGAATCCCCAACTTAGGTTGTTAAATTGCCATTCGGGTGCCCATGTTCGACTGTTGCTTAAAGATCCGAATACGATGACACTTACTACTCCCAGCAGTCCTAAAAATGAAGTTTATTTGGTTGATATCATATCCGTATTTGGATTTCACAGGTTGAATTTTATGAGCATACCTGCAGCATTCAAGAGCATTCCCAGTATAATTAGGTAGGGAACAAGGCCATCCATTCCACGCCTGAATTTCCCAAGGTATACCAAAACCATGAAGAAGCAAACGAGGACTCCAAGAAAACATAGAGAGAACCCAATTTGTACTGGGACGATGAACCCTATAATTGAACCAAATGAGAGTATGTTAAATATTGTATAATTTTTCCATTGCACGAAACAAAATGCTCCCTGGAAGAATAGGTGATTTCACAATTGCCAGAGATGTAAACTCTGCACATGTTATCTTGTATGTCTCTAATGCACTTGTGCATACACAACATATGGGTTTTTGAAACGGTCAGTTGGATATTAAAAGTTGGAAACTAACTATAGCAATCAACTAACCAACTAAATGTTTCTACAATGTCATTTGAATTCTCACCTGGCAAAATATATTCCCTCAAATCGGTAAAGGTAGACACCACAGGGTAATAAATCCATCGACAACCATCATAACCTGACGACAAGTACGGATCATAATAGTAAGGATCATGTAAATTGGAATAACAACTCATCCACAACCCCAACTTCATAAACTTTGTGCCCGAAGGAGCCCTTTCTCGATCCACTTTAATCCAATCTGGAGCCACATATGCAGTAAAAATCAACAAAAATCCCACAATGAACACAAGGCAGGCTAAATATCCAGCCAGAGATCGTCCACCGCACATCCCTTTCGAGGAATTAGAATATGAGTCCGAATCCGCCATGTTTGTTTTTGGTTTCCCTGATTTTGTCGTCACTCTCACTCACTCACATTTGTTACAGGAAAATCACATTTTGCTCACTACGATTGTACACATTGTTGTCACGATCCACCATAGTCATAGTTTTGACCCAGAGTGTAATAATATAAAAAATTTGCAACTTTTTCACAGTGGGTGTGTTTGTGTGTATATCTACCACACTAACTAACTAGCTAACTTGCCAACAAATTCGTAAACGTTAGTCAGTTAGCTAGTACACCGTAAGTGTGTGTACATTACCTACTTGTTTGAGCAAAGACGCATTTATAATCACCTTTTGGCTTGCTGTGTATTAACAATATTGCACACTAATTTTGGCCACCAACTACACCCTACCTGTACACAAACACTACTGAGCATGGGACAACACAGCTTACTAGTAATAATAATAATTAGATGCGAGAGGGTGGACTCAGAAAGAGAAAATGATGATGACTAATGCATTGTATACAGTGCAGAACAGCCACTTGAGCTCTTTCTTAATAAATATTCCTTCTGACTTGACTTGACTGTAATATAATGCATGGTACATGACAAGTTGGTAGTTTATAGTTAGTTACTTTACTTACTCGTCACTTAGTTAGTTAATTCACTATATTATTTGCCATTGTCATCATTCGTACCCCGCATAAGAAGACGACACTTGTATACACAAGGAGGCACTTAACATTCGATTATGAAGAATCCCATAAGTATTGATTGATATTAGGAAGGAGCAACAAAGGATGCACACTAATGGCAATGCTCATAATCATTAAGTGTTGGAAATGGCGAGAACAAATGAGCAGGGATTTGGAAATCAGAGAAACTCACGTTTGAGCACCTATAAGTTCAGGTCAGATCTTTCGGTTGTAGGGCTATATAACTAAATGAAATAGTAGTAGTAAGTTAATGTTTAGCTAGTTAGTTTGTACGCAATACAGGGCCTGTTCACATTCTTCGGCTGCCAGATGAATCGAGATCGAGGCTAAGGAAATAATTTACTAACGATGATGATGAAACAGAGCTTTCAGAGGTGATAAGTTGGTACATAAAAGATGTTTTGCTCTTCCATGTGAATATATAAGCTATAGGTATAGGCACTCAGTAACTAACTACACAGGATGAGTCCCATCAGCCGTTTAAATGGAAGGTGAAGGAAAATTTGAACTGTTTTGGTTCATCATCGTCATCGAATCCATTATGATCATGCACATTGCCCAAAAGTAAGCCGTAAATTGAAGAAAGTGAAGGTTCATGATAATGTTTGTGTGTCAGTATGCTATTGTATATGGTATGCTGGTAATAAATCCTGCTGTGATTTCTAATGAAGTGACATTCAATGGGTTGCAAAAAAATTGCAAGCATATATTATAGTGTGTTCATTGGGAGCCTGCAAATAAAGATATTGTCGTTCGTTGGCCATAGGTGATTTGACATGCAAGGGTTTTAGATTTAAGACTCCGGTACATTTTAAATAACAACTCACATACAAGGAATACAATGGGATTTGTATGCGTGTGCACTTTGAAAAAAAGAGAATGAAAATGAAGGATGACGAAATTGCATCCATCATCCCCTAAATTTAATGTGTTGTGTACGTTTGCTAACTGCCTTGAGATATTGGATGATAGATATAAATGCGTCTCAATGAAAACTAAGGAGTGTCTTACTGTGTATAATATGTATGATATGCACAAAATGAAATGAAGTAATTCTGGTTATTGCTATGAAAGTGAGCGCAATGAGCCGAACAGTTAGTAAGGAATGATTTGGGAAACAATAACAACAAATGTGTACAGGGGAATATGTAGTTCTCCAAATTAATTTTTCGTTCGAAAAGAACAGTACATGAGGAAGTGTGGAATTGTTATCAGTATTTCACGTTTTGAATTACACAAACAATTAGCATAAATTTAGTTAGTGAGAACTTGGCAAGCTCTAATTTCTTACTGAATGAACTTTTCTATTCAAGTGAGTTAGTTGGTTTTTTAGGTACATAGTACACCAGTGGGTGTAGAGTGCACATGCTGTTCCTGATTTACATACATGTTTGCAAACCCTTTTTGCCTGTTCACAATAAACGTACAGCTCGTTCACGTGTACGACGAAAAAATGAGAGCATGCCATTCCACCATGTTTAGCCAATTCATGAGCATCCAATATGCATGCACGCACCTAGTATGCAGTTGGCTATGGTTATTATAGCAAAGTGCTGTCACCATGCTACGAAAAAGTAAATATGTGATTCATCATATTATGGTGTAATCGATTTCCACGTTTATTATACACACATATAGTACAGACTGCACCCTTAAATCACAAATCATAAACGAATAAAATGAGAAAAAATGCAGAAAATAAGGACAATTACCTTAGTCAAGGACATAGTGTACGCATAATATATGGGTAATTAATAATCAGGCAAAAATATATCATATAACAAAGTTAAAAAATAATGCATTTCAGTACACTTCAATCAAGTGGTGGCGAAAAAATCATCAAGCATTCAGATAATCGTTTGGATTTACTTTTTAATGGTGCGTTCACCACGGCGTTGGGAAACCGAATCTTCTTTTTCTACTTTCATGAATTCCAGTGCGATGGGATACTCCACATGCAATCGTTTCTGACGCAAAATATTAAAAGAAGATTGCTCAAATAATTCAGTTAGTTTACGTTTTCGCTGACTTCGCTTCAATATAGTGGGTTCATGATGTTCATTCGCAACAGAAGAGGGAGTAATCTTAGGTGACAGAGGATTCGTTTTGGGCCGCTTGATTGCAACATTAGGCTGTCCGGCAACTGTACCTGCAGAGGCCACTTGGCTTTTCCGGACGTATTTACGTTTGGGTTTAACTGTTGCTTCTGACAACACTGCATTTGCGATGTCCACTTGGCTCTTCCTTATGTATTTACGTTTGGGTTTGGACTCAATTGCTGGTTCGGACACGACCGCATTTGCGGTGTCTACTTGGCTCTTCCTTACGTACTTACGTTTGGATTGGGACGCCATTGCTGGTTCGGTCACTAATGCATTTGCGTTGTCCACTTGGCTCTTCCTTACGTATTTACGTTTGGGTTTGGGCGTCATTGCTGGTTCGGACACTACTGCATTCGTGTTGTCCACTTGGCTCTTCCTTACGTATTTACGTTTGGGTGTGGACGCCATTGCTGGTTGGGACACTACTGCATTTGCATTGTCCACCAAGCTCTTCCTTACGTATTTGCGCTTGGGTTTGAATGCGATTGTTGCTTCCAACAAGAGAGTATCATTATTTGGACCATTTGATTTTGTTTCCGCTAAATGTGTTGTATTTTTAGCTGGAATAGTAATACAAGGCTTCTTTTTTGCACCATGGTTTGAAGGTGACTTGGCTTCCTTCATACACTCTGGAGACTTAATGGCCCTACCAGCAATGTCATTTAAGTTGTCTTCTTGGTATTCCACCAAGGCAAATTCATATTGACAGTTAAGATTGTCTGTAACTTCAGCCGCCTTTTCTTCTGGCCCAGAACAAGTTATCTCTGTAGGAGATCCTCCTTTTGAAATTCGAGTAACGGCTTTCTCCAACGTTGGCGTAGAGGGTGATTTCAATTTTTTAGCATTTCTTCTTAGAGACTTTCTTGTGCCAGTAGATTCTAGTTCCCCGTCTTCATTTTGTTCACTGACTGAGTATTCAATCGCTGCAGCAGATTTGCGTCTGACAGGTCGTTTTAGTTCACAAGAAACACCGCAGTCCGCCTCTTCTCCAAGTTCGTTAACACTGCTTTGGTCCACGATCCGCGAAATGACGTCCCATTCGGCCAAACTACGACCATTAGGAATATATGGCCGATCTGTGCTTTTCTTAACAGTTTTAGTTCGGTTGAACCTTCCAAAATGACTGTAGATCTGTTTTTCGAAGTCAGTCAGATTCGTTACAGTAGCTTTCGGCAAAAGATTGAGGCCTCTAATATGTATAGCAGAGGCAATACTCTTAGGATCGTCACTGTGGAATGTACCTATTTAAGACGAAATACCGTTAGATATATACGATACGAAGTACGAAATGCAAGCTTTAAAATGTACTTACGTCGGTCAAATGTGCGTTTTCGGTTCCCACTTTCAAAGATACGATCAGTCCATTCCAAATCTCTACTTTCAATGTAGTTGCAAAGAGACACGATAGTTTTTTCCATAACTAAGCGATCGAAATCAAGGAGCATCCAGCTAAGCCTTTCGTCCGATGGAGGCTCACTATTTGTTATACCTGGGAAGGCCTTTCTGGGTTTATTCTTTTGGACCACAGAGCGCAACAGTGTCATGATTTCCTTCAAATGTTTATACTGGAAAACATTATAGCGTGTCATGGAGTAACTCTCATGATACTACAAACAAAAACAATTCAGTGGATTTTAGTTACTTGAAATGCGATATTTTTCTTATTCTTTAGTGAACAAGCAGATTATGCTAAGAGCACATACATCTTCCAAAGAATGAAATTTCGAGTCTTTAAGCCTTCGTTGCAAAATTTTGAAACGAGTCAAACACCCTTTACGATTTTTATACGAATCAAACTGCTCGGAAATTTTTTGCCAGTTTCGCTCCATCTTTTCAGCGAGGTCCAGAAGTTTTTTATCTTCCTCACTAAATAGAAAAACATGGTGTTTAGAGCAATGGGGGAACCAATAGAAGTAGATAGACTAATTACAAAACTAGCACTAGTTCTCAAATAGCAATAACATACAAATATGTACTTTTTCTGAAACTATATAAATCCAAATGCACGCATAAACATAGTCTTACAGGGTCCACGGAATGATCCAGTCACTGAACAAATTGTTTGCTCTATCCCTCCAAGTAGTTTCGAAACGCCAGGGAAGATACGAGAACAACAATCCAAAATGACCCTCATAGTCGAGCAAAGGTTTCAATAATTCAACTGTCAGTAAAAGCAAACAGTCCTCTGTGCGTGTAAACGGTCCTTGTCTGAGAACAGGATTCAAGTTTTTTTTGAACCGCTCAATAATTTGCCTTTTAGTTGCCTCTGGATCATCAAGTTCATTAGCGATTCGTCTCCATTTGTTACCATGTATTTTTATAAGCTCCTGAACTTGTTCATCCTTTTCATCACTCCATTCCATCATTGGAGACGGTGCAATTTTGTTTGTGTACCGAAAGAAACATTGAAATGGAGTTCTCCTAGTATCTGAAGTTGCACCTTTAGCAGTGGGTTTAGGAAGGCTTGCAGGAATAACCTTCCAATCTACTGTGCCTTTGGTTTCTTTCACAATGTCCTGCAAAGAGAAGTTAGCAACTGTATACTTGTGCGTTTACAAATGCTCTAGGAATGTTCAACATAATTTAACAACAATATAATGAGCGTTTAAAGTTATGACTTGGTCTTGGTACCTTCAATCTTTTAGTCTCAACCCTGGACCACCTTTTAGTGTTCACAGTTGGATGAAGTTCATGGTTAAATATCAAACGACAGTCTTCCGCAGTCCGATGCTTGCGAGTGAGCGCCATCTATTGAAAAATGCAGGGTAAAAAGTTAGATACCACATGGACGACAAAAAAGGGTCTTAATACTACAGCACTGCTCACTGGATACTTCAAAGTTCCTTACCAAATAGTTTGAAACAGTTTGGAAATCAATGCAGTTCGAGTAGTCTTTTAGAAGAACTTCCAAGCTTTTCACTTTTAATTTTTCATCTAGTCCGTTGTTCCACTTGGTGATGGCCTTTGTAGATGCAGTGGTGTGAATGAGAAAATCAGAGAACTCGCCGATAGGATGAGAAAAGATCTCATCAGTCAATTCACCTTTATTGCTTTTGGGTCTTCCCTGTTTCTTTTTGGAACTGTCAGGAATTCCATCTTTATTAGATTTGGATTTATGCTTAGCGTATTCTGCTTCATGCTTAGAATCTTGCAAGTCAATGCTGTATATTTCCGCAGAATATTTCATATCACAATCCAGAAAACCAAGTATTGCTTCTTTAAGACATATCTTTAGAGCCTCGAAGTCCTTTGTTGTCCCTGAAGATAAGAACAACAGAACAGGGTTTTAATTTTTACCAACGTCTTAATGATACGAAAAAAAAAAAACAGAACATACATTTCTGCCGCTCGCGAGGGAAGAAGGAGTCAGCGTTCAATTTAACGTGAGCATTCAGGGCATGCATTGGAACGCAAACTAATCCAGATTCTGATTTAAAGTACGGAGGCTCCAGAGCTAACCTTATAGGTTTGATTCCCCATACACTAGTTTCGTCATAAATAGCACTCATTTTCTCCAGTCGATTGTAGTTCTCGTTTAGCCATTTCTGACAAAATAAGAACAAACCCGATGCATAAATATAAAATTTCAAGAATGCCTAGCCGAAGTTCAATCACGTGAGCCTTTTTTGTAAAGTCTGTCGTCTGCCACCTATGAATATGAATACGTCAAGTCTAAATGAAATGAAGAATAATTTCTTACTTTCAACTGCTTCTTCCTCTCAAATGCCTCAGTTACGACGACTCGTAAGTTCCAAAGTGCAGATCTAATTAGCTCTGTGCCAGCACGGTAGTCGGCAACCCAAGTGTTATTTTTTACTATCGCATCTGCAAAGAAATAAATAAAATGAAAGAAAATGCGTACTTTTACGTTTGCCACAAACACTAACACCCCATCAAAAATGAATAGGGACGTACATTTGGCATATTTACAAACTAAAGGTGTCATTTCAGGATCCTGTAATTCAGAGAAATGGTGGAAGAATTTCTCCCTGAAATCCCAAAGCCATGACACTCCTCCCGTGGATACAGGTAAGGTAAGGTCCAGTCTTAAATCAGGAAAGAAATCGACAGCTATCATGCGCACTAACCAGTTAGCATGCTCTATGAGCATACGCTCGACCAAACTATCGCTCATGGAAAGCTTTGCAATAGCTAACTGAGCCGAGACGGGCTTATTTTCATAAAATGTTGTAGCCACCTCCATCTTTTGATCTTTGGCTTTAAGTTTTTTCAGGATGCCTAAAAACACTTTATGGTGATGCTGGGTAGGGACTGCGGGCTCCATTTTAGTGGTTGACCTGGGTCGCGTGATAATTTCATTCATGTACTCACGTATATAGACTTCCAAGCCTAAAAATTACAGAGATATTAAAAAAAAATCAAAATAAGTTAACAGCTATAATACGCCGATTTCAACACGCAAGGATTCGATAGTTATACCATACGCCTCCAAAAATTTTTCGCATTCTTCTTGACTCCTAAGTAACTTTGTAGACCGTGCAACTTTTCTGGCAAGTGTTGTGATTGCTTGATTCAACTCCGAGTCCGCACTAACTTCATTGGACGATGGAATTGATGAAAAATAATTTGTCGCGACCATTTCCTTCCCAGCACTGGCATATAAATCGTCCACATACTCTTTACCTTCAAATTGCTTCTTTTTTGGCCCATCATTAGTAGCCACAATATCCACATTCTCGGAATACGCAGGGCAGCATATTTCTGTCATCGTTTGGCCATCATTTTCAGCAAAGTTGGTTTCTCTGGGTGGCTCTTCATCATCAAACTCAAGACTGGGAGCACCTTCGAGGATTTCTCTTATGTACGAGTTTTTCGTAGTGTCATCTTGAAATGGAAATATCTTCTGAAGGTCATGATGAAAGACTTGATTAAGTCTGCTTACAACTTCTTCTTCAGCGGCGCTCCCTATCGAGGCTAGCGTCAGGTGCCCGACCTCTTCATTCATCTTCGGACCCAACTGTACTCTATTAAGAGCACCCTAACTTCAGGTAAAATTAGGGAGTTAGAAATTCTCGTCTACTACGTTAAAAACCG
>Ga0210040_10004927_pt1 | contig 17179 bp, 6 predicted proteins | sample CryGeyCG12114_NA_FD_185462 | JGI IMG/M metagenome (GOLD analysis project Ga0210040, IMG submission 185462) | Groundwater microbial communities from aquifer - Crystal Geyser CG19_WC_8/21/14_NA (SPAdes) (version 2) | ecosystem: Environmental > Aquatic > Deep subsurface > Groundwater | place: USA... | reverse complement strand
TAATTTTTTTGCTTTAAGAATGCAATAAATATGACTCAGTTGACGTAGTTTTAATAAAACATTACTTTTTATGGTTTTCCGAAAATAATGCGTTCCGATTATTAATCATTCCGATTATTAAGCATTCTGATTTTTATGGATTCCGGAATTTATGCGTTCCGAGTTTGAAATTCCGGAAATTATGCTTCCGGAAATTATGTTTCCGGATTTAATGCGAATACCATCTATCTTTATTGTTTTCCCCTGTGATTTAAAACTTAATCATTTGTTTTTGCTTAGGTTTATTTCTACGTGCATGTTGCAAGAATCTTGTAAATAAACAAAAACAAGATTTACTACTAAGCACGAATGTCATTAGGATGAATAACTATTTGCTTTTAAGGATATTAACTAACTAAAGTATTAAATCTAGCTATGGGATTTTTGTAGATAGATAGATTATAGTTCGGTCTTGTCATTTAGTTGCTTCAGAAATCTTTTACTGTAACAGCATGCAAGAGGTAAAGCACGTAAATAAATATTTTGAGTAAATAATAAAGCTGTTTCTGCCGCAAAAATAACGCAATGCAGCATTTTGTTTATGAAGCAACAATACTAATCGTACATTGACATCCTCACTAGCCAACTACTTAGGACAATGACTGTAGATAATATAGACACATCATTTTAGATAAGTAAGCTCGTGAGCAAATCTTTTTCCCAGAAAATTGTAGGATTTCGCCAACTTCAGCGTTTTAACAAGCCAAGTCACCAATTCTTCTGATGCAAACAAATGGGTCAAGAAGTAAATAAAAACTTTGAGTTTACACTCAAGTAACACTTTACGTAAACTAATTTGAGTGACAAAACCAAACATAGAATTTGTATTGCTCGTTAAAATGGTAATAGGGTATATGAACTGAAGCAATAGTCATTCTTTACGCTTGCGAAATGACACTGTTCATTCTGTGGCATCATGTGGTTTGCGAGATGAAGTCATTGTGTCAACCAAAAGGTGTAATTTTAGAAGCCACCAAAATAATTTGTTCCATCCAAATGCGTTCGTCAAGTAGTATTTACTTGAAATAATGAGGAAGCTGGACACTAGAGTTTCAATCCATTTCAAGTGGTTCTGAGGTCAGTCGACTGGCAATAAGTAATAGTGACACATGGATTTGGTCTGTGACCAACATTTGCATTCGTAATCCCATACTACTTCATGTGTAGGAAAAATCCCTTTCAATTTTATTTCATTCCTGCACCATTTTTTGCGCCATATAAAGCATTGGGTATTGAAAAATTAACCCTGTATCTTTACATGGAAGTATTGCAGTGACCAACTAACTAACTAACTACTGATCTTACCGATCTATTCACTTACAGTAGATCGTGCGGTACATATAATAATCGTAAAAAACAAGTTGTATCGTTGTATGCATTATATTGGCTTGCCGTTACTGGTAGCACGATTCATATATGCTTTGACACCTTGTCATAAAAATGTCATGCACCACATGTACATGTCTATCATATCGTACACAAACAAAAACAAACTAACTATGGAATCTTTTTGGTCGGTTTTGTTTTGCAAGCTGCTGCCTTAATCACAGTTTGGGAGTTACAATATCTCGAATATGATGAAAAATGCATGTACTTCCTCATTAGACGAATAATAGGATAAACTGGCATGTGTGTGCAAGCTAAAACGATCAGCCCAAAGAACATTTAATTTAAACACTGTATGATTTACTTATATAGAAGAGCAAACTGGAGCGGCTGCTCCTTTTTCCAACCCGTTTAGTTCATACGTCCTGTTGTGTACCTTTAAACTGTCCATTTCATTGAATTGTAAAGTTCCATGTACACGCATTTGATTACTACTGGTAAAAGGGAAGTGACAACTGGGAATGAAAAATGAAATGACATGACACAACAAATGTCAAACAAGTGAGCCGCGTGTCTTTCTATCTCTGATTCCATGTTGCAACTTCCAACTCTTGTCCGTTTCCACTTGTGCCAAAAGACAGACCCAAAAGGACTTATATTTATTTCATTTGCATTTCATTTGTGTGCAACACGGGAGATGACAAAAGATACTCAAGGGTTAGCTCCAAATGAACTCCATGTGTGCACGATACTGCGTTCATCTGCACAAAAATGCAATTCGCTTCTCACTCAAAACTTTAAATCAAGTGGCCAGGCCACCCATGTGTGTGTTTGTTGTACACATATCCTATGTTTTATGTCATCTGCAGGGGAAAAAATCAGACATGTTTGCATGCATGCACACAAACACAAACAAAACGAACAATCTTTTACAATAGTAAACAGCTCATGGCACACTTTACTTTTACTATATGTGTGTAATAGAAATGGAACAAACTAACGAGAGAGAAAAAACGCATTCTATTCACCACTGGCGTGATAGATGAACCCATTGGCAGTTTCTGAGCCTTCTGTTCTCTATCGTGTGTCACTTGAATGAATTAAAATTTAGGGAAGTGCGTCCACACAGCCCCGACTTTTTATTGCATTCCCTCTAAAACCTGGGACAGAGCACATAGCACAAGTTTGACTCATAATGAGCCACATTGTACTCTTCTGCTCCGTGTAAAATCAAGGGCAATTTTTTGTTTGTCCCTTCCTATTCTGTTCATGTTTGTAGTACACCCTTTTGATCCAGTTCAGTTAGTAGAGAGCCAGTGAATGAATGAGCAGACTACCGGCATTCATTGTTCCGCTCTATTATGCAGCGCGAAGGATCCTCACATGGTCTACGTACGTATATTTAGTATGCATGCCTGCGTTATATTCATCGGGACGATCGGAGTGCCATATAATTCCGTGTACAAGCATTATATTATCTGTTTATAATGGCCAATGGTGTGCACCCACTTTCAATTTAACAACAGCCACACGCAATGGACACAATAGATGACGAAGGGATTATATGTTTTGAAAAACCTAGCCAATAATAAGAATATAACAATGGTTTGCTAAGTTTCACCCGTTTTCTGTTTGTAACCGTAGGTAGCAGTTCAATTGCGTTGGATTACGCGTGTAAATTCACACAGTGAAAGGGATAAATAATAATAGCAGAGGGAAAAGATTTACTCTGCTAAGCTGTTAAAGCGAATTGTGTATGAAAGGGATTTCTGGTACAATTTTATGGATTTTACTCGAAAATGATGACGGAAATCACAATGAGGGATTCATCGTGTGTCAATAATGACAATAATAATCTACCTCTGTGCTTACTTTTAGCACGTTTCTGCTCATTCATTATTCCACGATTTTATACGAGTTCATTGCTTACAGAATAATTTTCGTTACTACCTATATGGGTACTCTTTATCATGTTGTTTGTAGAGTGAACTTATCCACATTTGTGAAATTTGATGTACCGGGCTTCGCATTGTTCAATCACTCAATCTAACATAATCAGGGAGCATATGTGCCCCTGGTGACAATACAAAGTTGTGCATTGCAGCAGGCACTGAACCTTATGCACAAGTAATCATAATAATGGTGATAACTACAATAATGCGAACAATTGAGTGGATGATGATAATGGCATAGATAAGGGAGAAAATGACTGGTGTGAATTTGTACAAATAGTAGGGTTGCATTCCGACTGGAAGCCGACTGTGAATAGAGTAGGGATCTACCCACTTTAATTTTAGCAACGTTTTTATTTACTTTGGTATTAACGTTTGCCTATTCAAACTTTAGGAATGATGGCAGTTTCCGAAATATTTGTTCAGGCAAGACAAAAGACTCACAAACATGCATAATATATACAATGCAATGCAGTCTCTTATAGTACGCAGACCATTTTGATGATAATAATAATATTATACGAATGGTTGATAATTTGCCAGGAGCATTGATCGTTGGTTCATACATAATGCTTTTTAGAAATCAAAGCTGTATATGATAATGAGGTGGTAGTTATTATTAACCCAATGCACTGGCAATACGAGGATGACAAAAACGGTCGCCCTATGCATGTGTGAAATCATGTGATGGTTAACTAAAGCTCAGACTCTGGTTTTTGAATTCAGTCACCGTAAGTGTTATAAAGTAGAGTACGTGTTTGGGTTTCACAGGGTCGTAAACCCGCTATAGGGGCTACCCTGCTATTGTATTAGGATAAATGCTGGTAGTAGTAGTATATGTAAGTAAGCAAGCAATAATCATCAGGATTCAGGATGGTGACTGACTGAAAGAGTAATCCGTAAAGCAGTGGTTTGGAATTAGCGCTTGTAGATGAAGACAGATGAATATTTGATGCAATTTAAATTGGCTGGCAATAATCCACTGCAGCTCAATCACGTTGGCAGGTCGGGACTATTCCACTGTCTGTCAGTAACATAACAACTGATATGCATGACGGAGTTTTTACATTTTATTTCTATGCAGATGGACAAAAATGGATATGGAGACACAGTGAGTCAGTATTTAACATGCATATGCAAGTTAGTTTGATGGTTTTAAATACAATAGATGTATGGATTGGGTTGTAAAAAATGAGGAACGGTAAAAATTGTGGTAGTATCCAATTATTCTGTAATAATATACGAAACATGAACCTGGGGAATGTTCCATAGCTGGAACGAAAAAGGGTTTCAATTTAAATAGAATGGTTGTTGCACAATGTTTTTATGCAAAACAAGCATGAGTAGCTGTTTGGATTGGTTTCCATTTTTAGGACCCAATTCGTTATGGGTACAAATTGAATAGGGTTCAGTTTGTTGTATTTTTAGTTTATGGCTGAATATTTTCCATATTTAAATATTGATTTCTGTATTGAAAACTCATCTGCATCTTTTTTTGTTCCCTCATGTCAAAAAGGATATTTTTAAATCCCATGTCCCATCGACTAAGTCGCATTATAGATTATGCCGAGGCCGCGAGCATCCAGTCAGTCCTATTCTGCTGACTCTGCAAGCAGTAGCTTGTTGTTTTTGCCGTTGTTCGACTAAAGCTACCTCTAGGGGCAAAAACCTGAAACTTTGGTACGTCATTATAGTATACTACCGTCCAATCGCTATACATTCTTTCATGTGAAAGTAATTGCAGAATGTAAAACAGTACTGTCCGTTTAGATTTCTGTGTTCGATAAATGAAACCAAAATTTATGTAGGCTTTTAGACTGAAAAAATTTCACGTTTGTAGACTCAACGTTCTAAATTGGTATTTTTTTCGAAACCAATGAGAGAAGACATGAGAATTTAATCTATCGTACAATGTTTGTTAAGCACATTATCCCAGAAAGAATGGAGGAAAGTAGAACTATAAACTGAAAAATGCATGGTTTTTTAACAACCAGAATATGCCCAAGGTACTAGATGTGACAGTAAGATTTGAATAATTGCTCACAACAGGATTGCGGTGGTTACCAACCCATATTTTTTCATTACCGTTCAACAATAATGCTTTCCATTTGGCTGTGAAAGTAAGTTTTTACGATTTTATATTCATTTAGAATTATGCCCCGCTGTGGATATTTCACACATCTCTGCTTGCACACTGTATCTAAAAAGTTTCCCACAATCTCCTGACAGGAAAAAAACTTGCGTATTTGTTTTCCTGGTCGTAGAACGTCATTTAAAAGTAGCCTTCATTTTTTAAAAACCACCTCCCCTTTGAACACAAATGGTAAGTAACAAGTTCCCATTCATCAGGGAATAATTGCACTCCATAATGCTATTCTTATGTTGCAATAAAACTTGTTATGTAAAGACTACAACGGTGAGCAAAACAAAAGCGGGAGCTACTACCGAAGGAGTTGCAAAGTGGAAAAACGGGTTTTACTTTTCCTCAGTGATGAGCTTTTCCTTCAGACCATTTCACTAGTAAAGATTTACATCTTCCATTATGCCTGTCATACACCATTTCTAGGTAGCACTGTTGGTTAGTTAGTTAGGGTTATACCAATATCTATTCTCTTTGTAGGCAGTATTGCCTGCAGATATTCCATGTCTGGAGAATATAATCATTAAAAACCGCCTTTACTTTCGCAATATACATAAAGTACAGACAAACAGGTAACGTACTAAATCTTTCACAATCGTTAACCGTTTGAGATGATGAAACAACTTATATTGCAAAAATACTTGGACTGGTCATGAGAAAATTTTCCAATACAAACACAGGTCTACTGAAATACAGCAGCGCAATATCAATTGTGTGTGTGCATAGTATTTTTTCCGGCGCGATTAACGTTTATGTAATCTCCTGATTTACATAAGTGATCAAGAGAACCCCAAAACTATAGTGCGGAGTATCTGATTCAAACTTAACTAGCACTCTTAATAAGCCTGAATGGAACTTGATCCCTCATAATAATCTTCTTGGCCAACTATGCTGTCAAAAGAAATATCAACAGAGCATTTTTCCTTCAACAAAAGTGCTAGCTTTGAAAGCCTTTTGTTTCATCACACAGTGATGAATATGTCTCCACTCTTATTACCAGCATCATAGGGAAGTTAGAAAAGAGCAGTATCCGCCTCGCACCCTACATAGAAATGTACTCTATTCTATAGGTATAGCAAGACAAACAAAACGGAATAAATGAGGAAAGTAAGACTAATGATAAAGTTTCTCGCACGTCCATTCATATGGTAATTATATTCCCCATTTGTTATCGTAACCACTTCACTAACCTATAGAACTTCACATTCATTTTCGGTAATGGGTCAGAAGGGGAGAGATGTTCTATTCTTGTCTATGCCTAGAGACTGAAACCCGATAAAGCGGTCTGTCACATCAAAAAAATGTGTGCAAGTACAAGTAGAAAGGAAGTGCACGTAAAGTAACTAACTAACTAGCCTACCAACCAAGAATGCTTATTTCCGACAACTTTTAAAATTGTTTTCGACATTTTTACACAGCCACTCACTTACCTTCCTGCTTCCTAAACTTATGGTTTGGAAAAACAAACATGCCATGATATTATTCTCACCCTTTTCGTTCCAGTCACGTTTCCAACCCATTCATTACCGCCAATATTATTAGAAGTTTTGAGGACAACCGTACACATAAGGATTGCAATTACCAACTATAAAGCAAGCCTGCTAACAAACTAACTAACTAACTAGTCACTTGAGACAAAAAAATGTGTTTTTTTTTCACTCACCTTCTTGGTAAGGAGTATCCTAACAGAGCACTCAGTTTTCGTCCCTTGCTAAATGCTACAGTTGCAGAGCGTCTCATTAAACCGGCGGAAACAGGCTTTTCCGTCAAGTGTACCGGGTATTTGATTCCATCAGTACTTTTATTTGGGTTTTTCGAAAATATGTCACGGCTATTTATTCCTGAACTATCCTCTTCTTCATCGCTCCCATGTTCTGGTACATCTTGTACACTGAGACTCCGCATTGTAGGATTTTTGCGGCGGCCAAACCATCTAAAATTGGTCGAAGTTGGCTGCCGTTGAACTTTTGTATGATTAAAATGTAAGCTGGTAAGAGAACTACTATGTTCGATAACTCCTTGTTTTCGTGACTGTTGTTTTCTTCCTACTTCTGGAGTGTTCATACAACTTTTGCTCGAGTTTTGATCAATATTGTTACCCATTTGGGAATTATAGTTTTGGAAACTGTTTCCGAGGTCATTATTGTTGTCAACTTTTGTTTTCAAAGGTTCCAGGAAAAGTTCGTCATCTTCTTGTTCGGTGGTGTCATCGTCCTCATCTTCTGTGGACACGCAATGGAGTTTTTGAAGAAAATAAGGTCTGCTGTCTTTGAAACTTGGGGCTTTTGATAAGTAATAATTTGTTGATGGTTTGCATTCATTGTTTACTACAGTGCTAGTATTGACTACAATGGTTTTGTTTTTAATGTTTCCATTTGACAATACAACGGGGGACAGATTGCTTTGATGAGAAGGAACAATGCTGGTGTCCGAAAGGAGTCGACGGCGACATAATAATGGGGTATTGTACATTCGAGGGAAATAAGGACTTGGATTTTGGCTCCGTTGGTAGTAATTACTTGCTCCTTGATGTATGGAATTAACACCACTGGTATTGGGGAGCATACTGTTGATAGTTACAAGAGATCTCGTCTTCTCCAGCGGCTTAAGTTGTCTTTGGAATTTTAACTCGTCCAAATATTTTGGTGAAGTGGGAGCATCCATTATGTTTTGTGCTGATGGAGGTGTTGTCTTTCAAAGAGAGGATCACTGGCACGAGCTGCTTGGTAAGTTGCACGATTAATCTTATCTTGAACACGAAGATTAGAATGCTAATGTGAAGGAATCCATTATCTCAAATGAAACACACATGGCTTTTTGGTTGCGGATTTATATAGAATAGAGTCATTCAGTCTAGGAAAAAGGAATAATAGTAATGCCCTGAAAAAAATTTTCTGTATCACTAACTGACTATGGCTCGCTGTGATTAGTTTGTAATCGTTATGTATGGAGTTTCGTCGGCACTCACTATTTATTTAGCTTCATCAGCAGAATTTCATTTCAGTGGTGTTTGACGAGCGTAGTCCCATGTGGGCAATAAAACATGTTAGAAAACATTAAAGATTGTTTGTAGAGAGAGAACTGATGACTTGGAATTGTGATGAAATCCTCCTGCCTGAGATTTTTCCAGTAATTTTCAGTTGCCTTGTGGTCTAGAGGAAGATAAATGAATTTTTCCAAGTGTCTCCGTATGTATTTTTTTTGGGAGATGTTTTTGCTGTTTTTGGAGTTAACTCAGGATTGCAAAGTATGCAATGTTTACAGAAATAAGGTTTCTGTTTTTTTACGCGAATAAAAAAACACGCAAGTTAGCACTGTGTGTCAGCACTGCACATAGTTTGATGGAATCGCTTGCAGAACTAATTTGAAGTGGAACGCACTGTACAAAGAGAAGAAGAGACTATTCGTTCACACATTGGTTCTGGCTACCAATTGTTTTTTTAAATTGTTGAATAGTTTGCATGCTTGTAGCAACTAAATAACTTATCGGGCCAAGCAAAGCAAATGATGTATGCTGGTAGAAATGAGAAGACTTTCTCATTTTTTTCTCATTATACTGCTAACACGATGATAATTAAAGTTGCTGTGGTCAGTTAACGTATTAGGTAGTCAAAGTTCAACAGGTAGGTAAGTGATAGACCATTCATTACGAGCATGTGGCATGAAGGAGGAGTAGATCGGCAGAAAATTAGTTTTTGTTCACTAAGTCATTCAAATGGGAAGTTGATCACTCTGGCCAGATTCATCTGTCGTACTTAATCTGATAAAGATGCCGATTAAAACTGATTTGAGGTTATAAGTGATTACCATCACTTTTTATTCGCAAACAAAAAGTGGGGTCATGAGATTCACTAATGTAAATTGAGTATATGCTCCCAACTTGTTTTAACCACGTATAGTCAAGGGCTAGGAGTACACGTTTTCACCATGGCAAGCTCCTGGTCATTTAGTAGTGCATTCAAGTCACGCCGTCAGTTTTAAAGCTTTATTTTATTCATCAAGAGTTGTTAGCAGGATCATCATCTCATAATTATCATCTCCTAATTCACATTTTTTAGTGAGCTGCAGACAGATTGAGCCAAAAACAATGAAACTACTTTAAACACGCACAGACGTGATTGTATATATTTTTTTGTGTAGGTAGTTTATTCACTAATCCACCCCGCACCGAAAGAATTTTTCAATAAACTTTTAATTTGCATAAAACACTTCAATATTTCATTGTTTTACAAGTTGGTTAGCAGCAATGTCATAAACCTTTTTGTTCATTCTGTTTTTGTTTCATCTTGTCTCCACATCCCATTACACTGAACTACTAATTTACTATCTCTGTTTCCCTATCTCACAGCAGCACCTTTCAACAACTTTAAGCAGTAAAGTATAAACTGTCACAACGTGAACATCTAAATTTGATTTACTATCTGGTGTGTCACTTTAGAAAAAATAATAGCAAGGAAATCAGGAAAATTCATGACTTCTTCACCAAACTGGCGACACTACTTCTCCTTCAGAAGCAACAGATGAATTGAATAAGACAGTTTCCACAGAACCAAAAAAATGCACACCACTGTATCTGACTGCTTTTTGACCGATTGACTTAATTATTGTTCCACCAAGTGTGCATAATCCGAGCGAAAATTATCAGCGTGCTCGGCTGTTTGCCACAATATGAATATGAGTTCGTGCTTTTCCATTCATAATGAGCTTGTTAAATTCTGAGCACGCCGTTTGATTTTGCACACAAACAAAGACAACACCACAAATGCACTTTCTTTGCGAACCCAGCTACTAACTAACTAACTAACTAACAATACTGCTCCTTCATCATCTGATGTATACATGTATACTGGTTACGTTTTAAAGGAGATGTGCGTCTTGACTTCTTTTTTTCAATGAACCTACTCATCTCTAGCTTCTTCCTCTTGTCTTCCCTATGATATCACTTGTACCTCGAAAAACTCGCAGTCTAGCTCCAACTTCCCACATGTGCTTGTTGTGTGCTGTAGACAATTTAAGCAGGAGCTATAATGGTACATGTGTGCCATGTATTCAATTGGAGTCTCCGGGATGAGCTTCCATTGCGTTCCTAGTAGCCTTTACACACGGATGTACCGATGAGAGATTCTCTCAGACTTTTCGCCCATGTGTGCAATGCTATAGTTTTGGGTGGCTCTCACTTGGCTTACAACGATTTTGTTCTGACGCCTTTTCATTTATTGCCTTCATGCTCCATGGCCGGGTGTTGTCGCTTGCTAGCTATATTTATGCACGTTCGTGGCTCCCGATACTGATAGAGAATGAGGGCATTCATGAAGTGTGCTCATGCATTTGTTAGTTAGTTCGTTTTAATCTCATGAAACACTGTTAAATGACTTTGTGAGTTAGTTGTTCAAACCATTGGGAGAGGATCAGGATTAGTTAGTTAGTTAGTAGTACACAAGAAGGGTTTAAAAGCTATAATTGCGGAATGCGAGTAAGTATATGTTAATGACGTGACTGGTATAGTGGTAGAAGGCGATGATGATGAGTAATAATCTGATGCTAATCCATTATTGCTATATTATTGCGTGTGGTTAAGCATAAGGCTTATGTAGTTAGTTTGTTAGCCAGCACTATGGGTGTGGATTTTATGTTAAATAATAAGGTTTGACATGAGAAGGTCGTGTTACTATTTATTTATTTATATTGCTTTTCCTTTCATTAGCATCACATGTGGGTCTTTCTGTTTCAATAGGATGCATATTGTGGCTGTAGATAATTTTCAGGGTATGCACACCTTGGTCTCTATTTAAGTTAGTCATGCTGTTGCATTCAATATAATGTGGAGCGTTGTATTATTGTATTTTGATAAGGATACGCAAAGTGCCGGCTTTATGAGTTTTATTGATACGATTTACAATATTGTAAAATTGCCTTATTAGCTTAGTGATGATGATGCGTTCACCCGTATGGTCAATTTTATTAATGAAAACGGAAGGATTTTGTTGGCTTGTGCTCCAGCCTTGAAGTTTATTTACCTTTGGGCTTGGAGCATTTCAAAAGTACAGTTCGACATGAAATTACATATTTCTTCCTGAAATGCTGAATTTATGTTATAACTTTTATGACATTATTATGGGATAGGAGATTCACGTGGCTTGAATGAATGTACAAAGGGATGTAATGCATCTTAAATTTGTTGAGCGAACAAAAACTATGATAGTCGACTAAATGGTGGTTCACCACCGAGATATTTTTGTCTTATACTAGTTATGGTATCATGTGCGTGCATTCTAAATACTGACTGTCATTTCTATGCAATGACTCTTTAAACTTTTTTTTTAATGTGAGGACTAATACGATTGTGGGCTGTATATTGTATCTGATCTTAATTTAGGTGCACCCTGCTTCACAAGTTAAGTTCAGCTGGAAACTACAGCGTTTGAAATTAGTGTGTAGCAATGAGGAAGCTGTAAACTGTAGAGTTTTAGTTAGCAATACGATCACTCATAAAGATATGTGTAAACAGCTGATAAAGTTGAAGTATTTTGAGTTTCTTTTTTACGCATCGTTCATAATAATGTAAGGAGTTCATATGTTAGGATAAATAATGAGTCGGCAGCAGAAAGTATGGGATACCAAGTTTTTTGGAATTTTAAATGGAAGTGGCAATGTACTCATTATTTGTAGCAGTTCCTTTTATCCAAAGGAATAAACAGTACTTTTTCAGCTCGAGGATTTTGTTTTAAACTTAATCACAACTTGCAATATATTGTCTGATAAAATGATTACGCTGAACGCAAATCAAATTATATACATTTAACCTGTAGTTTTATTTTTAACATAAAATTGGAGAAACATTACATGTAAACAATGATGCAACAACATTGCTTTCTAGCCTGGGAAGTTGTACATATATTTTATCCACAGAAAATATGATTGCTGCTTAGCGTAGGAACAAGTTTTTGGTTAAATTTGCATGCATTTCGTAACGACGAGCATTGTATGGCATTTTAGTGTGTACCTGTACAGGATTCAGCATTGTTACTGTTTATTGTGATCAACTTAAAATTTCTTTTCAGCTCCTGATTTGGCTTGACTGGTTCATATACATGATCCATAATTTTTTGTTGAGAATTGTTTTTAGTTGAATTTTGGTTAAAACAATCAGGAAAAAGTCGTAAACTCAATCTGGCAGATTAGCTTTCAACGGATCACATTTAACCCCCGTAAAATCAAATTAGTATGTTTACGACAGTAAGTATAAGAAAAATCGTGCAAGAATATTTTCTTGATCCAACACTTCGAACAATAAGCTGAACTGGTATAAGTAAGTAAATTATAGATAGTAAATAGTCTCGGGGATTTTCACGAATAAAGATAAGATAATGATAAAGAAGTTAACTAGTGTTGCTTATTATTCTCTTGCATAGTAATTCCAGTCAAATTAATGGAGACACAAAACATGCGAGTCTTACATGTATATACTTGTTAAATTATGTGACAGTGCTACTTTTGAAACACTGCTGAAACCGTCAATAAATTAGTTGTGATTTGACTACATAATGGTTAATGAGGTACTACTATATTAGACTTAATTTTTTAATCTGTAGAATCTTATACTTTGATCTAGGCCTAGTATTATTATCCACCATTTATGTTCTAACATTCCAGGCGCCACATTTACATTGTTCAACCAAAACTACTGGTCGAAACCGACACACCATTTTATTATCAACGAATTTCTTAAACAATATGATTAACCTATGATTGGATAGTTAGTTAGTAATTGCGTAAAACGCTGTTACAAACAATGAAACCCATTTACATATGTTTTAGAACCTTGCAGCGGAATTGTTTTTACACAGTTGAAACAACGGCATTCGCCTTACATAACGACAATTGCGATAACTAACAGAGGAAAAAATTGATTGCTTGTGAGCGAACGAGCTCATCCACAACTATAATAATATTAGACCGTTCTAGAAAAAGAGCCCTGAGTGAAGTTTTCATTCATATCATCAAAGGAGTGCGGGCATACAAGTAGTATATACGATGGAAAGATCAATACTGTTATTGCTCTCAAACAGGAAATAAGTCACGTAGGGATGAAAGTTGAAACTAAAAGTTTTCTTTGCTGCAGAAAATGTAATAGGACTCCTTTGATTCGGTTCAGATAATTTTACTTGCACATTATTTATGTCCTTTTTTCTCTACATAATATTTCTTTTTTCTCAACGTATACATTTTAAAGAAGACCATACGGTCTGGTATATTATTATTTGCTGAAATTATACAGGGACCGGCTTTGAGAGGAATTTTATTAGACGACTAATATTTTAACAATGTGTTGACAGAAGAAGGTTAGAGAGCCGAGTAATCCGTAGACAGCCAAATCTTTGCATAAAGGGATTTGTAGATACTCGTGGAATGGATGTGAGAGCGCCATCCAAAGACAAACTTGTGGACTTCTCGGGTGAACTTGCCACAGTGTCCGCTGAGCGGTCTGGCCCTCCTCCAGTTTTTGATGGAGTTGACTGCGGTGTTTTCTTAGGACTGTTACCGCTGAGTTGACAACTAGGATGTGCCATTCTCTGAAAAGAGAACAAAAAATTAAGTAAATACAAGGAAATAAATGTGCCAGCTTACTCTTTAGTTGAGCCAAAGAAGGGTGAAATGAGTATAGTCTAAGTTTAGAACAAAGTAAAGACAACTCGAACATTGTGTGGGTAACCTTAAAACCTATTCACTAACACCAACGACCAAAACTTGTGAACTGAATTGTTGTATAGTAGGTTTTCAAGTGGACAACATTCGCATGCATCCAGGAATGAGAATAAACTGCGCTGTATGCAAACAATTTGGCTGATTCTCCTCGAAAATTATGTTTACGAGCTGTGTAATGTAATTACAGCTGGTGACCCAGACGAGCTGATATTGTTGTAGTACACACGCCCATGTTTTTATCAGTTGTTGCGAATTTTTATGTAGGCCGAAAAACATTTTCTATTATTGCGGGTAATAATTTCTGAATTATCATTCGCTCACACCGCCCTTGCAATTTACATGATGAATATACTCATCAACTATTATGACATTCATTCTCAAATCTATTCCCATGCACGTGGAAAAAATGTTGAGCATCACCTTTCAAATTTGCATCATCATCTATGATAAATGACTGGCGTATATGAACACGCAAGTAAGTACGTACTCAAATAATAATGGACTTTTGGAAACTACACATTTACACTTGGGATTATAGTATATTGAAAACGCTGTACTTGTAGACAAAGTGGCTTCCACACTTTTTCCCCCGAGTCCTCACGATGAGTTTCACGTGCACTGCGCGTTCCAAATATTGACATTTTCACGGTGGCATTCAAGAAAACCCTATTCACGCAATCTACCTTTGTAAGTCTATTCCATTCCCCGTTGTGTGGAAAGTAAAGTTGGAATGGCATTTTATATAAGTTAGTGAAGTGAAAGGGATATGTAATGTCTAACACAGGTTCATCAAAGCTTCTTTCACTTTAGAGCTATCGTTGAAATCTTTGTCTCTCTGGTGTTGGTGCATTTAAGCTTACACTCACGTAGACCTTATGTATTTTAATGAGTCCCTGGCTGAGTGGGTTAATTGATTAAGAAGAAAGGAACCAATTACACAGGCTTAAAGCAAATTAAATCCTTGCACTGACTTTTAATGCAAAATAAGAATGTCTGGAAATTCTACTTAGCAGATTCTAATACTACTTGTACTCGTCAACTTTTTTAGCCATATTATTTCCTGGGTAAAAAATTGAGAGTTCAGACAAGTTACTTCTGAAAGCGAAGAATGACATTTGTATTGCCAAAGTGAGGACTAAAATGTGAACATAAGATGACAATTTATGAAAGTTATGCATCCTCACGATTTGGTTGGTGATAGCTTTATACATGTAGACTAACTGAAACATTCTTCTATCTTCATTTGAAGGAAAACGTATTGCAAGAAAGACTAATCCAAGCTCAATCTTTTCCAATTTTCTTGTCTACTTAAGCAAAACTAATTCGGTGGCTTTAAGTTAGAGACAAAAACGCAGTTCAGCTGAGGAAGCTTCTAGCTAGTTAATTTAGTTGCGTGTATACCTGCTGTTTCCCCAATGTGTCTATTTCTAACTGAACGACAAGTTTTTTCATCTCTTGTGTGATTTTGACAGTCGTATAGTTTTTTCCACATATTACACTCGTAACTACACTGCTGGAAACCGGAGTTAGTCACTGACAGCCAAATTTAAGCAACTGCTAAAAGGAGTTTCAACTTTCTCTGTTTATTTAAGGCTGCTCGACAGTGGCAACATAGTTATGTGTTCAGATCGTCTTGTTAACGGAATGACTGTATTTTATTTGCCTGTGTTGTTTTTCCAACAGATTGAGGAAACGAGCAAGATATGGTGCAACTAGTTAAATATTCTATACATACAAGCTAAATATATTTATGCATAGTAAAATCTTTCATTGGTTGCCCATAAAAACTGATTTAACAACAAGAGCACTCTCTCTCTTAGGAGTGGTACTCAAAATACTTTTCCAGCCTGTAAAAATTTAGTTGGTTAGTAAGTAAAACATAGAAAGTCAACAAATGAATAATGAGTTTGTTCAAACAAAACTCTTATGAGCTCCATTATGGACAGAAAAATGATTCATGTGGATTTCAGAAGCTACTCAGAATTTCAGTTGAAACCTTAATGATGATGATAAATGAGGGAGATCGTACTGATTGAAAATGCAGACGCGGTTTTGTTAAGCACAAGTAAGTGTTATTACTCCCTTTGGGAAGCATACTTGGTGACGAGTATTTATTCGAACTGTATAGTTAGCAACTCTACTTGTGCTTGATGTGCCAAGAATGGCTTTTGTGTACACAATTTAAGACTGAAGATCGTGCGGATAAAATATATGTTTCGCCCACGCATTTTTAGAGTCACCTTATTATATTGCTACTGTGTCTCCAGAGAATGAATTATAGTCTTGTTTTTATACCACGAGCTCAGTTAAAGTTTCATTGATTCTTGGAATACAAAAGCATTGAATGGGATGCTAAATTAGACGTGGTAAAAATTAATTAAATGGCAAACATGTCCATTTAAGTTAGTAGTATGGATTCTATGTTTCTCATGGATGTAATGATTTCTTGGAATGGCAATATTTTGTGGCATATAATTTAAGTCACATTGAGTATCCACTCAACAGAGTCAAGTTATACATTTAATTTATGTGCTGCACAGTTTTTGCATGGGAATAAGTGCAAGTAAACAGAAACAGACAGAATAAAAAACCTCATCAACCAAGTGTTTCCTCTCGATATGGATATTACTTATCCCAAAACTCGGTCATGTGTAAAAGTGGTTTCATGTTGCAAGCTTATTATCCTCATTATTTTGTATGGATGATATATTTATATCTTTTGCATGATGATATTATCACGTAGTGGAGTGCACTGGTGCACATAAAAAGTTTGGGTGTTATTACAGTTGTCTGTTGCTTTGTTCAGTTTTGAATCCCATTACTATGTATGAGTGTTTTGCATGCATGTATTCATGCCGCCTGATGAAATCTAAATGCTAATGTTGATCGTCTTTAATACTGATTACAATGGTTGTTGAGAATAGCTCGTCTGTTCTAATTAGTTGGAAGTGAGGAAGCCTTTGTTCGTTCCCGTATATGCTTACTTACAAAAATGGCTGCGAGATTGCAACAAGTT
>Ga0210040_10004926_pt1 | contig 17179 bp, 10 predicted proteins | sample CryGeyCG12114_NA_FD_185462 | JGI IMG/M metagenome (GOLD analysis project Ga0210040, IMG submission 185462) | Groundwater microbial communities from aquifer - Crystal Geyser CG19_WC_8/21/14_NA (SPAdes) (version 2) | ecosystem: Environmental > Aquatic > Deep subsurface > Groundwater | place: USA... | reverse complement strand
CTGCGGGAGACGTTCAGGGGCTGTAAAGACTGTGGCCGTATCGGTAAGGGATTCCATGAAGGCAACGAGATCCCGCTTTTCCGGCTCTGTCAGGTGCAGCGGGTCACCGGGCAAGGTCTGGTTAGGCACATCAAGCCCAAGCCCCGCTCCTCCCCCGGCCTCGTAAAAGTCCACGACTTCCGCTAAGCTTTTGAATGCGCCGTTGTGCATATAAGGGGCTGTGAGTGCCGCATTGCGAACGGTGGGCGTCTTGAACGAATGCTGCCAGGCATCTGCCGGAATAACACCCGCACGCCCTATATCACCATCCAGCTTCGGGTGTGCAAAATCAGCGGAAACGGGTACGCCCAGCACTTCTGTTTCGCTTTCGAGGTAACGGGGCGGCACTGTGCCATTGAAGGTCGGCGCAAAATGACACGTGCCACAGGCCGCTTTGCCCATAAAAACATTGAAGCCGCGCTTTGCAGCCGCAGAAAGCTGCTCAGATTCGCGGCGCATGTAACGGTCGAAAGGAGAGTTGAGCGCCACCAGGCTTTGCACGTAGGCGGCCACGGCCCGGTTGATGGCATTCACTGTTAAGCCGCTGTTTGGCTCATCCCTGAAAGCGCGTTTGAAGAGCTTTTTATAGGCTGCGCTTTGCTGTAGCTTCAGCACCACTTCCTCATAGTTGCCATGCAGTTCATCTGACTTTACCACCACGTCCGGCACCTGGTCCTGCAGGTAGGTGGCGCGGCTGTCCCAGAAGTAAGCATTGCTGAAAACCGCGTTCAGGAGCGTCGGCGAGTTGCGTTGCACTGTTCCCGTTTCATCGAAGGCGATGCTGCGGGCCTGGCCGTCGGTAAAGGCCTTGGCCGGTGAGTGGCAACTGGCGCAGGAGCGCGCGTTGTTTGCAGACAGCACCGGATCAAAGAAAAGCAGCTTGCCCAGTTCCACCAGCTCCGGTTTCTGCTCTTTCCGGTCTTGCTTGGCAAAATAAGCCGCCTGCAGAAAATCAGAACTGAATAAACCATTGGCATGGTCGTTTACAGGCTTGGAGACAGAGGCTGCCGCTGGCAAAAGCACTTGTTGCAGCGCAGTAAGGGCCGCATAAGCCGGATCTGCCAGCTCTCTTATATAGTATAGCCGGTCAAATGCCTCAAAATCCGGGTGCTGCTGCAGGTAAAGAAGCGCCTCCTGCAGCAGTGCTTCAGCTTTGCCGCTATATGCCTTGGCCTTGCCACTGGCGGCCGTGTTGTAAAGCTGCGTGCTATATAGGACAGGCCGCAGGGCCAGCGCCGTATGTTCAAGCTCATGTCCGGCGGCGGGGGCATCGAAACCTGTTACGCCCATGGTCATGGTCCGGACCAGTTCCTCCCGCAGACTTTCCAATATTTGCTTGTCTGTGAGAGGCTGGTTATGCAGGCTGCTGGCCACCAACGAGATTTCTTCCTGCAGGGCATAGGCCAGCACGACAGCTTCCGCAGCCATGTGCTGCGCAGTGTCTTCTGCAAACAGCAGTTCTTCCAGTGCCTGCAGCCCCACCGGCGGAAATGTCCGGACGCTCGGCTTCCGGAACGTGAGTGTCTGGTAATTTGCCTCCTCCACCAACACTTTAGGCAGTGGGGCGCCGTTGATCTTTTTGGCCAGTTCCGGATCGAGGTACTCTACTAGGTACTCCACCTGCTTGTAGGCTTGTTTCACCTCATAGAACACCGCCTGCCCCTGCCCCAGGGAAGCCTGCCCTTGCTTTAACGCCTCCAGTGTTTTAGTGAACTGCCGCGCCTGCTGCTCCAGCGTGGCCATATCCTGCATAAACTTTTGCCTGACGGTATCGGAAACATGAGGGTTAGTTGCTCTCTCTGCTTTAAAGGACGTCAGCAGGACACTCACGAACAGGCACACGCTCATCAGCAGCAACATGGACATCAGGTTGGGTTTACGCATCAGCATTCCTTTCATTTTGTATATAGAAGGCCATCATCTAAACCACAAATTAACCGCCCGCGTGTTAGCTGTATTTTATGCGGCTGTTATCCTATGGTTAACAAACAGGTACAGCACTCGGAGATAACCTATATAGAGGCGCATATAAGCTGGAAAGCCACAGGCATAACAGAAGCGTAACACCGGCGCTGTTTTAGTAACGATTGGTTTATCATTCACTAACCATAAAGTAACCTGTGCATAGTTGTTTTGGGAATTGAAATTTTCATCAACATTCTAAATTCAACTATGAACAAAGTTTACAAAAGGCTGCTCCTCGCAGCTATCCTTTCGGGCGGTGCTCTCAGTGCGCAGGAAGCCGTGGCGCAGTCCCCTACAGCCGCAGGCAATGGCATTCCCAACAAAAACAAGATTGGCAGCTTTACTTCCGTAAAACCGATTGGCCAGTCGGAGTCCATCACGTATCCTACAGCAACACACGCCATCCAGGAACTGGTGAAGTCCGGCGTCACGAATTATACAGTGGGTGGCACAGGAACATTGCCGGGCAACAACGACTTTACGGCTTTTATTCCCATTAAAGGAAGCAGCAAGAAAGGGTACCTTTCCATTAACCAGGAGAACAACCCCGGAGGCGTCTCTATTCTGGACATGAACTTGAACGAGGCCACGAACCTGTGGGAGGTAACGGCTGTGAAGAAGGTTGATTTCACGCCTTTGGTGAAGACAGAGCGGAACTGTTCCGGCGGCATTACGCCCTGGGGCACCGTTATCTCTTCGGAGGAATCAATCAGCGGCGGCGACGCCAACGGCGACGGCTACCAGGATGTGGGTTGGCAAGTGGAAATAGACCCTGCCTCAGGCAAGGTTGTGGACCACGACGGCGACGGCAAGCCGGACAAGCTTTGGGCCATAGGACGCATGAACCATGAAAACATTGCCATCGGCTCTGATAGGGTAACCGTGTACCAGGCAGAAGACGGCAACTCAAGCGGCGTGTTTAAGTTTGTAGCCAATGAGCCCGAAAAACTGTCGGAAGGCACGCTGTATGTCTTGAAACTCGACAGTGAAGCAGCTACTACCGGTACGTGGGTTGTTGTTCCCAACGCAACACAAGCCGATCGAAACAATACGGCTAGTCTTGCCAAGTCGTTAGGCACCAACTGGAGAAACCCGGAAGACATCGAGTTCGGGCCTGATGGCAGAATGTACTTCACCTCAAAGGGAACGGGCACCATCTGGCGTTTCAAAGACAATGGCCTGACGGTATCCGGTGTGGAGGCATGGGTAACGCCGAAGCAGTATGAGGTAAAATATGAAGGCGGCACTCAGCTGGAGGACTGGGGCACGGGCATCGACAACCTTACCTTTGACGGGGAGGGCAACCTGTGGGCACTGCAGGACGGCGGCCGCAACAACCTCTGGGTAATCCGCCCTGACCATACACCAGAGAACCCAAAGCTTGACCTGTTCCTGACGACGCCCTATGGTGCCGAATCTACGGGCCTTACGTTCTCACCGGACTTCAAATACGGCTTTATATCCATTCAGCACCCCAGCGGAGCCAACACCGCTACCTTTAAGGATGCAGCCGGAAACGACGTACAGTTTAACAGCGCCATCACCTTTGCTTTCGCCCGCAAGCAGTTCCTGGGCAGGGAAATCAGCCAGCGCAACAGTGTCTCCGCCCCGGCCCAGATGCTGGAAGTGTACCCGAACCCGTTCCAGTCAAGCGCCAAAGTAAAAGTAGCGGTGGCGGCGCAAGCCTATATCAGCCTCGACGTGCTGGACATGCAGGGAAATAAAGTAGCGACCCTGTTTAACGGCAATCTTCCATCCGGGGAACACACCTACGACTTCAGCCCGGCCTCCAGCGCAGGCAGCACAGTTTATATGGTGCGGCTGCAGGTAAACGACCAGAAGGTAACCACAAGAGTTATTCACGTGAATGAGTAACTGGTTTATATTAGGAGACAGGGAAGGCTGCGGGGTATATAGCCCGCAGCCTTCTTGCCTGTTCTCAAAAACCGCTTTCAAGTCTTCGCACTCGATTTTCAGTCACGGCAAAATCCAGCTTAAGATGAAGCATCTATTCCACGTCAAACACCTCCCTTTGTATAGCGCACCCTTTTAAAGTTCACAACCCAAAACAGCATATGAAGAATTTACTTGTTGCAGCCACGCTAGCCGCGGCTGTAGCCATACCACAGGCAACGAGGGCACAGGAAAAGCTGTTGCCGCCGCAGGAACTGGCGGCAGCGGAAGTATACTATCATGTGCCGGAGCCGGCAGAAAAAAAAGCAGCTGTGTACCGGCTGAACATCCGGCAGCAGAACTACTACAGCTTTTCCCCGGAGCTTTGTGAGTTAGTGAGCCTGCAGTTCATCAACGCCATGAAAAACAAGATTGCCGACATTTCACCGGAGGTGGGCAAGTTGCAGCACCTGCAGGAAATCAACTTCAGCGAGAACGAACTCAGAGAGCTGCCGGCCGCTTTTTATACCCTGCAGGCATTGGAGCAGGTCGATTTCAGCCACAACCATTTTACGGAACTGAACGCCGGGTTCGGTCGCCTGCGCCAGCTACAGGTCCTGCACCTCAACGAAAACAAAATCAGGACCGTTTCGCCCCAGGTACGCCATATGCGCGCTCTTCATACGCTGAACCTGAACTACAATCACCTCGAGATGTTACCCGCCGAAATCGGCAAGGTCAGGAAGCTAAGCGATCTGTCGCTGTCGCAGAACCAGCTGCGGGAGGTGCCCGGAGCGCTTTTTAAACTCAAGGAATTGAAAAGTTTGGCACTGGACTTTAACCAACTGCCCTCGTTACCCAAGCAGGTGGGCAAGGCAAAGTCGCTTCAGACGCTTTTGCTGGGGCACAACCAGCTGAAGGCGGTGCCGGAGGAACTGACCCGCCTAAGCAACCTGGAGTTGCTTGACCTGAGCCACAACCAGCTTACCCGTTTACCGGCTGCAATCGGAAAAATGCAGCACCTCCGCACGCTGCTGTTAGTCGGCAATAATATCCCTGAGGCAGAAAAAGCAAGGATACGGCAGGCCCTTCCCTCCGCCAGCATCATCTTTTAGCAGCCGAAGTTACTATTCAACAGTTAGGGCGCAGCGTTTTGCTGCGCCCTAACTGTTGGTGCCTGCTTGCGTTGCCTGAGTTTATATACGCCCGTACAGCGGCTTCGGCAAAGGCAACCCGGGAGCAGCCCCTCACAGATTATTCCGGTTTCAGGAAACTCAAACTGCCGGCAGCAGTAAAAAAAGGATCGGCCCAGGAAAAAATGGCGGGCTGTGAAAGCGGCGGTGAACACAAGTCAGACAAAAGCGAACAGCCGTAATCAGGGTGTGACATATTGACAGAAACTCAGACCGGTTTCTCCCTTGGCACAAGGGTTGTTATATAAGAGACATCACAGAAAAAGAATCAGAAACTTAGGTATCATATAATAAAACTATAGAATGGGAAAGATAATTGGTATTGACTTAGGTACAACCAACTCCTGCGTTGCCGTAATGGAAGGTAACGAGCCGGTGGTTATACCAAACAGCGAAGGCCGCAGAACAACGCCGTCAATCGTGGCTTTTTTGGATAACGGAAACGGCGAGCGCAAAGTAGGTGATCCTGCCAAGCGCCAGGCAATCACAAACCCGCAGAATACGATTGCCTCTATCAAACGCTTCATGGGCCACAGCTACAATGAGGTAAGCGAAGAGGCGAAACAGGTATCTTATAAAGTGGTGCAGGGCGGTAACAACACGGTGCGTGTTGAGATCGGCGACAGGCAGTATACACCGCAGGAAATCTCTGCCATGGTGCTTCAGAAGATGAAGGCTACTGCAGAAGATTATTTGGGAACTACTGTAACAGAAGCCGTTATTACCGTACCGGCTTACTTCAACGATGCGCAGCGCCAGGCAACGAAAGAAGCCGGCCAGATTGCAGGCCTTGATGTGAAGCGTATCATTAACGAGCCGACAGCTGCCGCCCTTGCTTACGGCCTCGACAAGAAAAGCGTAGACCAGAAGATCGCGGTGTTTGACCTTGGTGGCGGTACTTTCGATATCTCCATCCTGGAGTTGGGTGACGGTGTGTTTGAAGTACTCTCCACAAACGGTGACACGCACCTGGGCGGTGACGACTTCGACTCAAAGATCATCAACTGGCTGGCCGATGAGTTTAAGAAAGACGAAGGCTTGGACCTGCGCAAAGACCCGATGGCCCTGCAGCGTTTGAAAGAAGCCGCTGAGAAAGCTAAAATCGAGCTTTCGAGCTCCAACGAAACAGAAATAAACCTGCCGTACATTATGCCGGTGGACGGTGTGCCGAAACACCTGGTGCGCAAACTGACGCGTGCGAAGTTCGAGCAGCTGACAGATGATTTGATCCGTCGCTCCATGGACCCTTGCAAGCAGGCGCTGAAAGATGCCGGCCTTTCTACTTCCGACATCGACGAGGTAATCCTGGTGGGTGGTTCTACCCGTATCCCGAGGGTGCAGGAAGAAGTAGAGAAGTTCTTCGGCAAAAAGCCTTCTAAAGGGGTGAACCCGGATGAGGTCGTGGCCATCGGTGCTGCTATCCAGGGCGGTGTGCTGACGGGTGAGGTAAAAGACGTGCTCCTGCTGGACGTAACGCCACTTTCACTGGGTATCGAGACAATGGGGGGTGTGATGACCAAGTTGATTGAGTCTAACACAACTATTCCAACAAAGAAGTCTGAGACTTTCTCCACTGCTTCCGATAACCAGCCGTCTGTGGAAATACACGTGCTGCAGGGTGAGCGCCCTATGGCCCGCGACAACCGCACCATCGGCCGCTTCCACTTGTCAGATATTCCGCCAGCGCCACGCGGTGTGCCGCAGATCGAAGTAACCTTCGACATCGACGCTAATGGTATCCTGCACGTGACTGCGAAAGACAAGGCGACAGGCAAAGAGCAGAAAATCCGTATCGAGGCTTCTTCTGGCCTGAGCGAGCAGGAAATTGAGAAGATGCGCCAGGAAGCCGAAGCCAACGCAGAAGCAGACAAGAAAGCGAAGGAGGAAATTGAGAAGCTGAACGCAGCCGACTCAATGATCTTCCAGACTGAGAAGCAGCTGAAAGAGTATGGCGACAAGCTTTCTGCCGGCAACAAGTCTAACATTGAGAATGCGCTGGGCGAACTGAAAACAGCGCACGGTGCAAAAGACGTGGCCGGTATCGACAAGGCGCTGGAGAACCTGAACAACGCGTGGAGTGCAGCCTCTCAGGAGATGTATGCCGCGACACAGGGCGGCGGCCAGCCAGGCGGAGCCCCAGGTGCCGACGGCCAAAGCAACGGCCAGGCTGGCGGACCGCAAGGTGCCCCAGCCGACGGCGGCGTAACCGATGTGGACTACGAAGAAGTAGACGGCAACAAGTAACAACTCATCATCTCATATAAACAAAAAAGCCCCGCTGATACAGCGGGGCTTTTTTGTTTATAATAAAATCGGAATATTTAAATATTATACTTTACTTTAAAACGAAATTTACCATCGCCCCAGTAACACATTTATTAAAGCATATGAAACAACTTTACATTTGCCTTTTACTGCTCCTGCTTGTCAGCACCTCTGCCCTGGCTCAGAAAGATTTCAGAAAAGGCTACATTGTTCAGAACTCCGACACTCTGCGCGGCTATGTCGATTACAGAGGCGGTGTGCGAAACGCACAAATAGCCGCTTTTAAATCAACCTTGGACGGAGAGGAACAGACTTTCTCCCCTGATGCCATAGCAGGCTATGGGTTTGAAAATGAGGCAAAGTTTTACGAGTCGAAACTTGTAACGGTAGGCGATACGGTTAGTGCTGAGAAGCGACTGGTATTTCTGAATGCCTTGGTGAAGGGGAAAGCCAGTATTTACTACTACCTGGATACATCCCATAGAGAGCACTTTTACCTGGCTAAAGACAATGGTCCTTTAGTTGCGCTGCAAGAGCAGGAGTACCTTCAGAAAGACGCTGCCACCGGCAAAACTTACAAGGTAACGAACAAAGTTTTCGCCGGTACGCTGGCTACGGCCTTAGCAGATTGCAGGAACCTGACAGCCGCGCAGTTTGAAAAGCTGAACCTGACAGAGAAGTCTTTGAAAGGTATTGCCCAGAAGTACAATGCATGCGTAGCCCCCGGCAGTATAACGCATGAGCAGCAAAGCCGAAAGGTGAAGATTGCTATAGGCCCCGTTGTAACATTTTTTAGCTCTGACCTGGAATTTACTGGAGGGACTTACCTGAACAGAGCCTCTTTTGCAGATGAATCGTTAAGAGTTGGGGGAGGAATAACGCTGAACGCTAGCCTGCCAAGGTTAAATGAGAAGCTCTCCGTTCAGATTGACTTGCTGTATATCGCAAGTACCTACACCTCCTTTCTCGAAGAGGATGAAAGTTATAGAGGCAAATACACATACGATGCGACTCTCGACTTAGCTTATCTAAAGCTCCCTGTACAACTTCGCTATACTTATCCGCGGGGAAAGCTAAGGCCCTATGGCAACGCCGGATTATTGATTGGTTACGCTATAAAAGATGACAACCATGTCACCAAGACCCATACCCTTGGCAGCACCAGTACCTACACCGATGTTTTCCCTGCCATTCCGGGCAACGATTATATGAATGGGTTCAGAAACTTTATGGAGGGTATTACTGCGGGCGCTGGGTTAACTTACCCTTTAGATAGTGGAAACCTCTCTCTGGAAGCACGCTACGAAGTAAACAACGGCATGTCCGGCATACAAGGAATCAAGTCTACTGTGAGCACCTTCTATATAATGCTCGGCTACAGTTTCTGATGCATCGCTCCTGTTCTCTCTCCCGAACCATAAAATCATTCCGCAATAGCAGTTGCCGCCCCCGGCAGCACGCAGTTCCCTTTCAATCTCGATTCACAACCTGAATCATAAGATAATCTTTTTACAGCTATACACCCTCAAAAATCATATGAAACAACTTTACATTTGCCTGTTGCTGCTGTTGGCTATCAGCACTTCCGCTCTTGCGCAAAAAGACTTCCGAAAGGGCTATATCGTGCAGGGCACCGACACTCTCAGAGGCTATGTCGATTACAGAGGCGACATGCGAAGCTCGCAGACGACCACCTTTAAATCAACCCTCGCCGGAAACGAACAGGTGCTGACACCTGATGCAATAGCAGGCTACGGGTTCGAAAATGAGAGCAAGGCCTTTGAGTCGAAACGCGTGACGCCAAGCGAGCAGACTAGCGCCGCAACGCAAAACCTGTTCATGAATGTGCTGGTGAAAGGCCCTGTCAGCATATACGCCTACCGCGACAGCAACACCCTTGATCATTATTATCTTCAGAAAGACACACTACTGACAGAGCTTTTGCAGCGCGAGCGGGAGATACTTGACCCGAAGACAGGGAAAATCTATATGGCTACATCCAAGATATATAAGGGTGTGCTGAAACTGGTGTTTACCGACTGTCCCGCTATAACCATGGCACAGCTGGACAGGGTGAAACTGCTGCATCGCGACCTCATTGACATTGCAACGAAGTACAACCAATGTGTGGCTCCTGTAGCTAACACTGTAGACTACAGGCACCGCCAGAAGAAAGCAGTAATTACGCTTGGGCCAGTTTTAGTATACACGCAGGGTGAGCTGCAGTTTATGGGCACTTACCAGAACCTGGACATTGTTGAGCTGAAGAATGAAACCCATGTGGGCGGCGGCCTCTCAGTGAATGGCGTATTGCCATATATAAGCGAGAAGATTTCTGTACAGGCTGATCTGTTGTATATCCCATCCAGGTTCACTGGAACGAGAGGCAGCAACAACTCAACATATTATACATTTGACTTGGCCTATATCAAGCTGCCGGTACAGCTGCGTTACACGTATCCGAAAGGAATAATTCGCCCTTTTGTTAACGCAGGTTACTTAATTGCATACACTGTTAAGGATAAAAACGAAAAGTACACGAGCTACAGTGCAGTTAGTACCACCCCCACCAAAACCCAGATTTTAGCTGATGACACTTACAGGAAAGGGATGGATGGTTTTACTGGAGGTTTGGGTGTCAGCGTGCCTTTCCTGAATAGCGTCTTGTCCTTGGAAGGGCGCTATGAGCGGGACCGCCGTTTCTCTAACAGGATTGGACAGGGCTCAAGAATTGAACAGCTTAACATCCTGCTGAGCTACGGATTTTAACTTACTGTTGCCAGTATTGCCGGAAGCTTGGCACACAAAGCAGGCTGCGGCACATCAAAGCGGCTTATCGTTATAACGGATTTTTATACTTTATGGCGATAAGCCGCTTTTTATAAATAAGTATTATGAGGCAAAGCCAACCCAATTGTTTCTTTTAGAAGGCATTTTGTTCTTTCCAAGAAATACCGCTGGGCTAATTTCCTTTTCCTGCGCCGGTATGCCTATGGCATTCGTTCTGTAATATAGTCAATTCCAATAAGTTGTTTCACGGCCTTCTCCTGCCTGCTTTCTGCGCATAACCTCATAGCAAATATTCCGCTGCAACGCCAAAAACCTTTCTTCCTGTAGCTACGGCACGTTGCTATATCCAATTGCCCCACCTGCCTCTATATAAAACTTTTTTAATATTATATTGATATTTACGAACTATTTTTTTAAATACCAGTACTGATTTAGTGATATTCGAATATGTAATTGAAGTATGATAGCAGCAGAAAAGAAACGGTGGGAATGGGAAATAAACAGTAAGACAAGTTACCGGGGTGCTCCTTTACTGGAACTGTGGTCATACAGGCACTTGCTGGCCAGCTTTGTCAGGAGAGATTTCCTGATCAATTACCAGCAAACGATTCTTGGTCCGCTCTGGATGCTGCTGCAGCCCACGCTAACCCTATTTACCTATGTGCTGGTTTTCGGGAGGCTGGTAGGCTTGTCGACCGGCACTTTGCCCTCGGTGCTGTTTTATTTCTCGGGCATCATCCTCTGGAACTTCTTCAACGACTGCTTCTCGGGCACCTCCAGCACCTTCCGCGACAATGCGCACATCTTCAGCAAAGTTTACTTTCCGCGGCTCATTGTGCCTGCCTCCGTTATGTGCACGCAGCTTATCCGCTTCGGTATTCAGCTTTTCCTGTTACTGCTGATGGTGTGGTACTTTGTGCAGTTTAAAGATTTCAACCCGGCTCCCAATGCCTGGTTTTTTGCCTTCCCGGTGGCAGTGCTGGCTGTAGGAGCCATAAGTTTGGGAATGGGCTTGACACTCTCGGTTATCACAGCGAAATACCGGGACCTGGCAGGCTTTGTTAGCCTCGGCATACGGCTGCTGATGTTCGGCACGCCGGTGATTTACCCGGTCACCTCGCTCCCAGAAAACGTACGCTGGATTGTGCAGCTAAACCCGCTGACTCCTTTGTTCGAGCTGTTCCGCCTAAGCCTGCTCGGGGAAGGCGTTGTAAGTTACAATCAGTTGGCGTACAGCTTTCTTTTCACCGTTGTGCTGTTAACAGGAGCGCTGCTGCTGTTCAATAAAAAAGGCGACAATCTCATCGATATAGTTTAGAAGGACATGGCAGAGGTAGTTATTGATGTTCAGCACCTGTCTAAGCTGTACCGCTTGGGAACAATCGGCACGGGCTCTTTCCGGCAGGACCTGCAGCACTGGTGGTCCACGAAGGTGCGCAAGAAAAACGATGCCTTCTTTCAGGCCGGAAACGCGACAGGCGCCGCCGGTGAGGACCTGTGGGCCTTGCAGGATGTGAGCTTTGACGTAAAAAAAGGAGAGGCACTGGGTATTATCGGCGACAACGGCTCCGGCAAATCCACACTGCTCAAGATTATCTCCCGGATTGTCCGGCCCACGCAGGGAGCGGTATACGGCACCGGCAAGGTAAGCAGCCTGCTGGAAGTAGGGACCGGGTTCAACAACGAGCTAACCGGCAGGGAAAACATCTTTCTCAGCGGCTATATTCTCGGCATGACCCGCGACGAGATCAAACGGAAGTTCGACGAGATCGTGGCCTTCTCTGGTATAGAGAGGTTCATAGACACCCCAGTGAAACGCTACTCATCCGGCATGTATGTGAGACTGGCGTTTGCGGTGGCAGCCCACCTGGAGCCGGATATCCTGATTGTGGATGAGGTCCTGGCGGTGGGAGACACAGATTTCCAGAAAAAGTGCCTGGGCAAGATGCGCGAAATATCACAGAGCGACGGCAGAACCGTGCTTTTTGTGAGCCACAGCATGCAGGCCGTTAACAGCCTTTGCGACAAAGCCCTGTGGCTGCAGAAAGGCAAGGTGCAGCAATGGGGAACCGCCGCAGAGGTGGTGAACAAATATGTTTCCAGCATCCAGAAACACCGCTTAAAGCAGGAATGGCAGTTAGCAGAAGAAGCACCCGGCAATGATTTCATCCGGATGAAAAGCGTGAAGATTATCCCGCACCTCGAAAACCCAACCGATGCCATTGACATCCGGACACCGCTCACCATCCGGTTTCAGTATTGGAACATGCAGGAGGATATTAACATCAGTACCCGCATCCTGCTGTTCTCCTTTAGCGGAGAGTGTATTTTCAACGTGCTTTCCCCGTCGGTGCGCTGCTACAAGCCAGGTGTTCTGGAGGGGGAGTGCACCATTCCCGGCAACTTCCTGAATGACGGTTCCTACTATATATGCATGAACATCCTGAAGGATACAGCCATACACTTACTGGACTTTAACGAGTGCGTTTCCTTTGACATGGAAGACTACCGCGGCGACCTTCAGTGGTACGGGAAATGGTGGGGCGCTGTAAGGCCGCAGTTCCCGGTGTACCTGGAGCAAACTGAAATGGTGCTGAGCTGACTACCGCATCAACACAATACCTAACTAATATACCCTTATTGACTTACGCTTACGTTTCCCTTACCCTATGGCCACTGCTGTACTTGATCTGGATATAAATAACCTTCCACCCGAAATATCAGGCCTGACATCCTACACCAACGCTTTTGTTTTGTTGCGGTTTAACAGCAGACCTATCGGGAAGGTGCTGCTAGGCGTAAAGGAAGGCAGACTGTTACTTTCTGAAAACCTGCCTCTGCTCCTAAAAGCCGTTGGGCCAACCCTGTGGTTAAGCCAGGTGCACGCGTTTCTGGAGTGGAACGAGCGGGAGGTGCCTGGGTTTATTCCTCCCCTGGCGACCGTCGCTGTATGTACCCGAAACAGGACAGAAGACCTCAAACGCTGCCTGGAGGCATTGTTGCGCCTGCCGGACATAGGCCAGGAATACCTGATTGTTGACAACTGCCCCTCCACGGAGGAAACATGCCACCTGGTTGCCGCCTATCCGCGCATGCGCTACGTGCGGGAAGACCGGCCCGGGCTGAACATTGCCCGGAACAGAGCCATAACAGAAGCTAAGCATGAGATTGTAGCCTTCACAGACGATGATGCCACTCCTGACGCCGGCTGGCTTCGCGCATTGCTTGCCAATTTCAGCAATCCGTTGGTGCAATGCGTAACAGGGCTCACGATGCCCCTGGAGTTAGAGACCGAAGCACAGGAAACGTTTGAGCGGTTTACCCCATTCGGCAGGGGGTTCACAAGGAGAGAATATACCGGCACCAGCCTCAATCCGCTGGCTACCGGCCGTATTGGCGCTGGTGCCAACATGGCTATCCGCAAAAGCGTGTGTGAAGAAATCGGTTTATTTGATGAAGCCCTTGATGCCGGCACCCCCACCCACTCCGGCGGCGACCACGACATCTTCACCCGCATTTTGATTGCGGGCTACACTATCGTATATGAGCCATCTGCACTTAGCTGGCACCGGCACCGCAAATCCATGCAGGAACTCCGGACTACCCTGTATGGCTATGGCGTTGGCGTGTATGCGCTGCTAACGAGGCATCTCACACAGAACCGTGAATGGGGTGTGTTCCGGATAGCGTTTAGCTGGTTCTGGCACAGCCAGCTGAGGTTGCTTCTGAAAGCGCTGCTTCATTACCCGAACGCGATGCCTGCCAGCCTGGTAATTGCAGAGTTGCAAGGCTGCCTGGCAGGCCCGCGGGCATATTTCAAGTCAAGGAAAAGGCTCCGAACCCAGCACTGATTATGCAGCACGAAAAGCATATAAGCATCGTCATCCCGACGCATAACCGGATAAAGTCGCTGGAGCTCCTGCTGAACGGCCTGGGCACCCAGGCATATCCTATGCCCCTGATGGAGGTGATCGTGGTGGCTGATGGCTGCCGCAACGACACGATTGAGATGCTGCGCCATTACGAGGCACCTTATGCCTTCAGGTATATAGCCCAGGACAGCCAGGGTCCGTCTGTGGCCCGCAACAGAGGCGCCGCCATTGCCACAGGTGAACTGCTCCTGTTTCTGGACGATGACATAGAGCCCTCCGCCGGCTTGGTAGCCGCACACGTACGTGGGCACCACGCTCCAAACAGCGTTGTCATCGGTTACCTTCCCTACCACTCGCCGGTGTTCAAAGGCCTCTATATAGCCAGGCTGCGGGCATGGTGGGAAAACATGTTCCACAGCATGCGCCTGAACGGCTACCGCTTTACGTATGAGGATCTGCTGAGCGGCAACTTCTCCTTACCGGCACCTTTGTTTAAAGAGCTGAATGGCTTTAACGAAACCCTGCGATGCCGGGAAGACTATGAGTTGGGCGCGCGCCTCATAAACGCCGGCGCCAGCTTTATATACTCAAGTGAAGCCTGGGGCAACCACAAAGACGAAGCGACAGACTTTAACAGATCGCTGCAGCGGAAGAGACAGGAAGGAAACGCTGACGTGCAGTTGGCGCGCCTCCACCCTTACCTGATAAATACACTGCGGCTGGGCGCTTTTGAACGGCCGTACAGTAAATCCAAGGCTGCCTTGCTGTTCCTGGTCTACCGCATGCCTGCTGTCGGGTATATACTGGCACTGCTGTTTCACAAGTGGCTTGGGGTTTTGGAGTGGTTCAGGTTTCGGCACCAGTGGCAGCGAATTGCCGGCCAGTTGCAGCATTACTGGTATATGAAAGGAGTGGCCGCGCAACTGCCTACGCTTGCCGAGTTGCACCGCTTTTTGCAGCAGCCACGTGCAGCTAGCCCGGCCTATACGATTGACATCGATATTAAAAACGGGCTAACGCCAGCGGAGGAACTGTTAGACCTGGTGCGCCCAGCCGGTGCACGCATCATGTACGGAAACCAGTTTGTCGGTTATATCCCATCAAAATCAGGGGCAGAACGCCTGCGTGGGCCACACCTTCGAACTGAACTGGCTACCAGACTGGCTTCGGCACTAAGCAAGGCGATGACGTTGGAAAAAATTACAGCCGTGGGCTGTGCCCCTGCCCCGTCAGCGGCACAGCCCACAGCAGAGGCAGAACCCAAGCTCTTAAACAACATCGCATATGGCCATTAAGGTGCTGGAGGTAGAACTTAGCGATGGCCTGCAGGCTATTGCCGTAGCGCCAGGGTATGACAGTTACCGGGTACTTGTGCGCCTAAACCGGCTTCCTATGGGGTGGGTGCGCCTGCCCTGCCCCAAAAAATCGGTTATCACCGCCATGCAGTTCTCGGAGGCCATAAAAAACCAGCTTGGCTGGCAATTGCTTTTTCAGGCACAGCAAAACCACTTAAGCAGAAACTATCAGACTAGCAATGCCCCGATGGGCATAAGCGTGATTGTATGCACCCGCAACCGTACTGAATACCTTGCCACGTGCTTAGAAACCTTATTAGCACTGGATTACCAGCACTACGAGATAATTGTCGTGGATAATGCTCCCTCAAACGGCGACACCTTCCGGCTCGTTGCAAAGCTTCCCGTTCGCTACGTGCTGGAGGAGCGCCCGGGGCTTGACAGGGCCAGGAACAGGGGCATTTCAGAGGCCCGCTACAACGTAGTGGCCTTTACCGACGATGATGCCCGCGCCGACCGTTTCTGGCTACAGGCGATCGCAGACACCCTCAAAGACCCTGCGGTTGCAGCCGTTACAGGTTTCGTGGCGCCTGCTGAACTGGACACACCGGCCCAGGCTATCTTTGAGCTGGGATATGGCGGCATGGGGCACGGCTTCAGACGGAGAACCTTGTCCCGCAGCACCCTAAACGCGGGGCAGCTGTTACGCGCGGGCAGTGTGGGAATAGGCGTAAACATGGCCTTCCGGCGCAGTGTCTTTCAACAGGCAGGTGAGTTTGACACAGCGCTGGATGTGGGCACCCCAAGCTGTGGTGCCGGTGATATAGAATTCTTTTACCGCCTGATGGCCACTGGCAACACCGTTGTGTATGATCCGGCCATGCTGGTGTGGCACACACATCGTCGGCAGCTTGCAGAACTAAAGAAGCAAATACAGGACAATGGCCGCAGCTTTGGATGTTATTTAATCGCGTGCTTCCGTAAGGAAAACGCTAAACTACACGTTATCACATACTTCCTGCTGGTAGAGTGGCTGCTGAAGTGGAACTTGAAGAACTTTCTTAAGCCGCCAGCCCGGCTCCCCAGAAGTTTTGCATTGACAGAGTTATATGGCATGCTGCAAAGTCCCTTCGCTTACCGGGCCACGCAGGCATGGGCTAAAAAAAGCGAGAGGCAACTGCCACAGCACATAAAAGAGGAAACCGCGGTCTGAGATGGTGCTACCAGCTGCACAGCCTGTACTTGATTTCATCTATAGAAGCATCCGTATCAGCACAACGCCATTTACTGAAATAAATATATATACCATTATAAAACTAAATACAATATATAACAGTAACTATATATTATTAGACAAAAGGCATCTTTTGATTTTAGAAAAGCGCCAAGTACGGGTTAGCTGTACCAGATGCGGCGCTTCAAATATGTTATGAGCAGAATCCCACTCCAACCACCCTTGATCAAACCACTGCCAGCTGGCTGTCTCCGGCCGGTGTGGTCTGTGATGGTTCCGGTATATAACTGCGCTGCGTTTTTAGAGGAGACGCTTGAGAGTATACTGTGCCAGAATATGCCGGAGGACGCCATGCAGGTGGAGGTGATTGACGATGCCAGCACAGACGCCGATGTGGAAGCCATGGTGAAGCGCATTGGGAAAGGGCGTATTGGGTATTTCAGGCAAGCGCAAAACGTGGGAAGCCTCCGAAACTTTGAGACGTGCATTAACCGGGCGAAGGGAAGGTTGGTGCATCTCCTGCACGGGGACGACAAAGTTCAGAAGGGCTACTACCCTAAAATCGAAGCGCTTTTCGAGCAGTACCCGGAGGCTGGGGCAGCTTTCTGCCGCTTTAACCTGATAGACGAAGCG
>Ga0210040_10004925_pt1 | contig 17180 bp, 21 predicted proteins | sample CryGeyCG12114_NA_FD_185462 | JGI IMG/M metagenome (GOLD analysis project Ga0210040, IMG submission 185462) | Groundwater microbial communities from aquifer - Crystal Geyser CG19_WC_8/21/14_NA (SPAdes) (version 2) | ecosystem: Environmental > Aquatic > Deep subsurface > Groundwater | place: USA... | reverse complement strand
CTACAATGCTACTCTCTACAATATTGTGTAGCAAACAAGAGATCCTTTTGTCTGATGTATGGATATAATAGTTAGTTAGTGAAAAGTGAAACTACATTAAGTAGCTGCGTTGCTAACCACATGTGAAAACATTTCTATGCGCTGGTTGTTTGTTGTGAATGTGTTTTCAAACTTTTTTGGTGAGTAATTCGAGCTAGTGTGTTAAATGGCTGGAAATGTTACTGTTTTCATTTTTCTTCATTTCTAACTCGAACTCATATTAGTTGGTTAGTGAATTTAATTTGTAAGTGTTATTAGATACTGATATACTACCACTATAAGTGCGTTGAAAAAACATTGTTTCCATTTCAACAATTTTCACACACACTGCTATAAGTTGGTTAGTTTAACTGGTGCTGGGGCAGTTTAGCAGGTTTTTATTTATTTTGGAATCTTGTTAATCTGATTTTCATACTTGGTTACTCAATGATGATGAGTTTTCATTGAGGATGTTTTAGTGGTAGTAAGTACTTTGGAATCTCATTATACATGTTGTTCCCTCACTGGAACGGGTCTAGATTTTTTGTTGGTTCTTGGAAAATAAGATGGAAAACAAGATGATGTTTCATATTCCATTTCCACTTGGAGGGTTTTACATTTTTTTTTGCATTTCTTTCATCTTCCGTGATGATTGTAATGTCAGCGAATAGGTTTCAACTATGATTGTTTCCTTCTTCGGGTGTCAAATTCATTTTCCGTTGTATGAGCGCAAAGCAAATTATAAATGCAACACGCTTGAAGCGATTCAGTTTCAATCTGGAATGAAATACTACTTGCTTATTTTTTGGGGTGGGAAAATTGATTTTGTGTAAAGGTTACGTGCTATTTAATTCGCAGATTTCACTTGCAAATATAGTGGAATAGAGTAGTTTTCCTCACGCGTTTTATAGAAATAATATGTTCTTGTGTCATCCCCCTTTCACTAGTGATAGTAATTGATATTTTTCCGTTTTTCCTTTTAGATCTGACCTTTTGGAAACTATCTTTAGTATCAGTTTTCATTTTTGTTGAATTGCAATTTGTAATCAGCCAACTCTGATCTTTCATGTCACTTGTGGTCGGTCACACGACAGAATAAACCATGTATGCCAATTAGACCTAGTTTTTCCTAAACATTTATCTATAATTTCATGTTGTAATGTTGGGGTTTGGAGTTGGAGACTTGTATAGATATGGATTCCAAAAAGGATTTGCACGTAAGCTTTTAGTTGCCATAATATTTGAAGCAAACTATAACTACAGTCTCTTGGTTAATCTTGCTTTTGAATTCCATTCCCTTTGTGCACACATGCCAGTCGCTATGCTATTAATGGGGATTATATACAAGTTGACGCACTTATCGCCATGTTTGCGTGTTGTCTCTGTGAAGGCTGAAATCTTTTCATACTTACAATATAGCCTATTGGGTAGGAATCTAGGAAGACTGTCCAGTAGAAAATTTAAATGCTTATGAACTCAAAGAAATGAGATCCGTCTGTTTAGTTTATACCGATCGAAATGTTTCGCATTGTGAGCATGAGACTAAAGTTGAATTTTTCAAACCATAATGCTTTTAAAATTGTGTTAGACGGTTCCGATAAATTGGATGTCAAAGCTTTTGAAACTTTGGTTCATTTAGTTGGATTTGAATGTGAGTGACTGACATGTTATGATGGAGCAATGCACCGAATAGGATTTAATACCATTTGTTTCTCGGTATTTGTATTCATCGATGAAATAATAATGTAGTATTGTTCTTTTGAGGCTTTTTTGTTGCTGTCACACGTGCGACGTGCATGACTTGTGAACCCTAAGTTAGGAATATAAATAGGAAATACGGTCTTGATAGATGGGTCAGATATTTGTTTAGATTAAATGCGTACATGCTTTCTAGGGGTGACAAATTTTCTGCATTTAATTTATGTCGATGTGGTTGATTTTACCTACCTTTAACTTAGATTGAAAAATAAATATTTTTGGTTTTGGGTTTAAACTGCTGATTGTAATTTGTAATGTTTGCTAGACCAGTCGTACGGATGATGGTACGATCGATAAAGCATAAGTGTACCGTATAAATGTTTCTGGATACTTTGTGATAGTTGTGTTGTAGTCTCTTTTACAAACAGATAAGGCTTGTACGATTGAGTTATTTCGTATGCTGTAAGTAAATGGTGAAAGATGGTTGATATTTGTTATCTCTTGTTGTGTATCAAAATCTATCAAAAAGATTTGGCTAAGAAACCGATTATTGACTTACAGGCTAGACGGTTAGGCTGCCAGACTGGAGATAAGCAAATTTTAAGATGTATAAGATTATGTACTATACGTTAAGTCTAGAATATGGGGACTCTTGCATTTCAAATGCGGTACTATGAAAAGAAGTCGATTTTTCTAGCCATAAGTAGCCTAGTAATTTTTAATCACTGGCTTGGTATAGAGAAATAATGAGGTGGCGTATTTTCTTTACGGGTGTTCAAAAACTGCGACACGGTTTTAGTACAAATTTAAATGGCCGATAGCAATAGTAAGAGAATGTAAAAGTTCCATCTATTTATACAATAGCACTACATAGTGCATTACTTTATTGACATTTCCAATCATGATATCAATTCGTCAATATTTGTTTAGTAGTTTAATGCAGACCAAAGATAGCTGAATTTCACCAAGTCTGTGTTTGCCATTTAATGGAGTATGTACACTCATTTCATTCATCCTTCTCGTGAACATTTGATTGTGCTTTTGAATCGCATTTGACACTTCTCACTATGTTTATGGCCCTGGTAAATCGAGTAGTGTAAACAATCGGCGTTATCATCCACTGTAAGCTATCTATCGGTGTACATGTACAGTGACTTTTTACACATTTTTATTTATGGACTGGAATGAGTTTACGATAATTTCACAGAAAATCATCATGTTTTTAACTGACTTGGCCAATTCCAGAAAAAATATAAAGAAGGGCAAAAAAAATCATCATGTTGACGATAGAGTGTAACTTTAAGTAGAACAAAAGTCACATGAAAGATCACGGAAAGAAATTTTTTGTTTAAACTTTTAGATATTCATTGACAAGGCTTACTACTTTATTGGAGTTCATTGAATTTTTTTTCGAATCTACGTACCCTGTACTAATCCATTATATCAGCTTGTTAGTCTTGAGATAACCTTATGTGCTTTGACATACTGTTGAATAGGTTTGTGCGTGTACTCAGCGTATGACTGACGTTCATAAACGTAATGCGAGGACGGACCAGTATTATTATGATGGGAAAAATAAATCCTGTATTTTCCTTATCAATGCAAATTGTGAAACGAGAAGTCAAACTAACCAAGTTTGAGACTGTCCGTCATTCATTCTGCTAAATGTAGTCAATAACGAAAAAATAAATAGTCAAATAATGATTCCATTGCTTGAACAATGTGACCACTGTCCGGTTCAGTTTTCCAATGTGTACACTGACGTCACTATCCTGAATGACATTTTGAATCGTTCACAGTCAATAGAACTTATTTACGATATAAAAATAAAGGAGTGTCTATCACATTAAGTTTCCCAATGGGCTCACAAAAATTATCACGCATATGACCCTTGGTTTTTATTAGTAGTAGTAGTTAGTAGTGTGTTCGTAAATTGGATGGTCAAGTATGCTATTATTTCTGGGATACAGATACAGTGTTGGGTAGTTTATTTTTATTTTGTGACGGATTTCCATATCGTTCTAAACTTTGGCAAGGTTCAAATAAAATGTAATGGATTGGTTGCTGCTATGATTGGAAAAAAATGTCCAGTTTTTTTAGCCGAGCAAGCATATTCTAGTTTTTTCCAATTATTCATCTTGCTTTAATATAAAAAGTGTTGTGAAATTCAACTTGCGTATGCAGATTGTTGAAGTAGAAGCGAAAAAATGCCGAATGCAATAAAAGTAGGATTTTTTAAATTTAGAAACGAAGCTCCTTTTTTCTGTACTATTTATATGATGTCAATTGTAATTGTAAATGTAGTTAGGTCAGAAGCCAGTCGCTTTTGCTCTCAACTTTGACTGGAATTGAAATCATAAGAGTATATGTGATAAAAGTTTGAGTTGCTCTTGAGAGAGGAAATGAGATGGATATGAAAAATGTATGGAACCAGTCAAAAGTTCATAAGCATGAGTGAGTGAGTACAGAGTCAGTTATGATTTCTTTACATATGATTCGAGTTAGTTTTATCAGGTTTTTTTTCCTGTAGCTATAGATTGCACAATTTTTAACGTAGGTGAAATTATATTTTCAAGATATTGTGTAAAGGAACTGTTGGTAATTTTGCAGTGTTGATAGTATTGAAGGTTGTAAATGAAAGAGTTGAGATACAAACTTTAATCAAAAGTTGCGAGAGCAGGGTCCAAGCTGTGGATTTTGTGTCAAATGTCAAATGTGCTCACACGTTGAGTATTTTTAATAGTTCAGATTATGAATTATCGCAAGGAAAGGAACTAACTACAGCAATGCAAGATAGTATTGTGTATATTCCATGAATTTATGCATGGTTTTTAATTTAATTAAAGTCGCTACTTTGTAAAGAGCATAGTGATTTGCATTTTCACTCAGATTGTATACATTAGTAACTTCCATTGCTAGTTCTTTTTTTCTAAACCACTATCAGCACTGGAACTCATGGTGAGCAAGTGACCAGTCAAGAACCAAAGTATAATTTTTTGCCACTCATTTATTTTTTCTGTTTAATATCTATAGACTGAACTTTGCTTGAATGCAGAAGGGATATATAGTGAGTGAGCTATACATTAAATCAGTAAACTACTATGAGTACTACTACAGACTAGTCTCTGTATTTTTTGTCCTCTTCATTCATATTTTTGACGTGCTCTGGAGAATACGTGCCGTACTGAGAAAAAACATTTTCGGGTGCCAACTACTAACTGTGACTAATGTTGTATGCATGAATGTGTCTATTCATTGGCTACCTAAAGGTTAGCTAGCTACTGTGAGTTACTACTGGCATTTGAAAACTACAAAAATAGCCGACACGTGAAAAGGTGATTATTAGTACCAACCAGTATTATTTATAACGACGTTGAGTGGATATAGTAGACTATGTATTCGAGATTAGTTACTAGCATATCAAGTTTGGAACTAGGTGTTATAGATTATTTAAGTACTTTGTGCTAATAAGTATACCAGTAGAATTAGTTAGTTAGTTGGGCTTTTGGATATGTTGTCTACACCTAGTGCAAGTACGTGCGTACAACAGGAGAAAAAAAACAAGTGTTGGTAATCATGTGCTAAGAGTTAATTAGTTAGTTAGTGAAGAATCCATTAGGACTGTCAACTAACTTACAACGGGTTTTTCAATGTGGTCGCATTGTCAGAAAATGTTATGTTCTGGACTATTGATTGCAATTGTGTTTGTAAAGTATTAATGTTGCATGCAAGCATGTATTTTTCCGGGTGTATTTATTCACATACTGTACTCACTATCGTGTCACTTGAGATATTATTTTTAGGCCTGTGGTGTCCAATCAGTCACCACAAATATTTATCAGACTGCAATTGCAATGAATATGTGGGTAATCAGTTTGACTATATGGATGAGCTGTGTAGTGCATAGTTTGTTATATAATGGCAATATAAACTGAAGTCTGAATTCCCCTCCAATTGTTAGTTAATGCATATGACCAGTGGAATGGCAAGTGCATATTATAATGTTGCTGCTCTGAGAACTGGGTTTATCTCGTTTATCGACGGTCGTTGTATAACATTTACTATAAGCGTTGGTTAGTTGGTTGGAGTACACTGAGTTCATTCAAGTTTGAGTAAAACAAAAGCTGCTGGTTTAACTAGCTAAAAAAATAAGCAGGGGATAAAAATAATGCATGTGGTTCGTTGGTTTTTGTATGTGCATCCATTCCTGAGCTCAGTTTAGTTTGCTAGTTAGTTGGTTAGCGGGAAAGTGGGATTATAGAATTTGTTTTAGCACATAGCGAAATGCATGTAAACAGTAAATGAATGAACTACTGAATATGAAAGGAAGCTGTATGGTGGATAATACACAGACTATTAGTAAGTACTAACTATCGCTAACTAGAGCTTGGATAAATGGCTCACTTATACTAGTTATTAGAGGGAGACAAGGATTTCTTTCTCGGAGGTACATTTTTTCCAGAGATAAAGTAATGAGTAACTAACTACAAGACTAAGAATAGCTGGTGTAGATGAGATGTGTTTATAACTGTGTGTGGCTTTAAAAATAGGCATTGGATAATAGAAGCCAGACATTTGCGGATGCTTACACAAAGATTAGGGGCAATATATATAAAGTGGTGCATCAATGAAAATGAGGCAAGGTCTAGAATATAAATAGTTGGTTGTAGATTTTGGGTGGGTAAAATTGACCATATGCATGTGTGAGTACAGGACACAGAAGTAGGATTTCGTTTAGATGTGGCATAGCTGTTTTAAAACAGAATTGATTGGAGAAACCGTTTGATTTAGTCAAGGAAAAAAAGGAATGTAATTAAATTTGAAGGTCACGCTATGACATGAGGGATGCATTTTTGTAACTTTTACTAACTACATAATCAAACAAATAAAAGTTGGAGGCCAGTTTTACTACCAAAGTAGTGTGATGACTTCATGGTTGTTAACTATGGATGCAATTTGCATAAATTGAACTATGAACTGCGTTTTCGACAGCGTATCATTTGATTTTTAGCACATTATAGTCATAGCTTTAAGTTATGTTGCATCGTACACAATGGGTTTCATCGCTCACTTGGAGTTAAATTTTTATTGCTACTGAAAGAATGGGTAATGATGTTTCATTGAGACATTCCAGAGTACAAACGGTTGACTAAGGTTAGTTTTAGGACTAGCTTTTGAAAGTCTGACTGTATTGATCCAAAGTATGATTGTAAATGCATGCTGGACTGTTCCATTATAGGATAACAATCATTTGGAATCGTTAATTTAAAATTGTTGCATTGTTCTTGTACGTACCGACGCATCGTTGTAACTCTGATTTAAAAATGGGCGAAACAATAGTTGTATAAGTTGTGACTATTAAAAGGCGGGTTTAAAATAAACAGAATGACCATCCACAACCAGCACTTTATTGCGTACTCGGAAAGCTGTTCGGGCAGTGTAATATATGCAATGGCTAAAATGATGGATTTCTATGTGCTTACAAAATTTTCTCCCTTCTATCATGTCATATATATTTTTATACTGCCAATCAAAAATGTTTACGATAGGAACTTGTTTTGTTGTCACTGGAAAAAATATTTTTTTCGAACTGAAACGTGAGAGTGGAAATAATAGCGTTATTGTTGAAGCCTAAACAAAAAGGAAAGTATCGATTACTTGGCTAGAATGCGTGCAAAATGATGTGAAAGCCTATAAAAGTATCTAAAAATACAAGCGGAGAAAACAATAGTTTGAAGTTTCATACTTTGACCTTTTCTCGTGTGTATTTGGGCTCCTAGAAAATTCACTCAACTGCTGCTAGCGTTTCAAATGTTAATAAGGTAATTATGCAATGGAGCACCAGACGGTTAAGGTTGTGCTAGGTATTTAGATTTGCAAATGGCAGGGCATATGCAAATATATTTTGTTGTGTAATGTATACCGTAACACCAAAGTATATTTTCAGACAATTTACAAAATCTTGTGTTTGCAATTATTGCTACTTATGTGTAATACAATATGGAAATGAAAGCATTCTACTTTCACTCTAGTGCTTTTGCATTTTATGATAGTTGTGGCATTAGACTTTTAGTTAGCGATTGAATTGAATGTACGGAAAAAGTTTATCTCCACTATTGAAGTAATAATTTATTATTTGGAATAAAGTTTTGGTTGCTCTAATTGATATGAGGGTCTAATACGATATGTAGACTGCGATATTTAAGTGGTACATTAAACATTTACGCTTAATTTTTCTTTCGTATTATGCCATGCTGTAATCAGGGAAAATTTAACTTGAGTTGAGTCGAGTGAAAAGCAAACGGTTTAATTATGTAGTGGGTAGAGATATGTACTATGTACATAATGGTGTCTGTAGTTGCCTGTCCTGTTATGTATCTCATAGTGTCTACAATAATGTACCATTTTTCGGTTTTGCAGAACGTTGGACTGACTATTCATTGTTGTTAGGAACGAGGTGGAGAACTAACTACAGAAATCACTGGCCCTAAATTGTAACTCAAACAAGATGATCTCAGCCACTTCACTGAACGCATCTGCAAACCCATTGAAGTCCTCTCCACTGCCACTGGGACTTGACAGTGGCCGACTATCGCATCCACATCATCACCATATAGATTCTCAGAAGTTCCTGGTCCCTTCACTGCCAGTGTCATGTCGACCTCCCCCAGGAAGTAACAACACGAGTCCACTTGAGCTTCGAAACAATCATAGTACTAGCAAATTCAATGGAGTCAGCCATACAAGTAACCGTTCAATTGTCAATGGAACTGTGGGCAGCCCTCCTGAACGAGGAAAACCATATGGAGGAATGTCCAATGGGTTTTCTCCTTATCCTTCTGCCGGTAGCCCAAACTCAAGTAGCCCAGGGACAAACCATAGATCTGGAGTAAGTCCTAGAAAAGATTTCCTGCCACCGACGTCTCCCTTGTATGCTGGCGAAGTTCCAAACTACAATCATCACAGTTCCAGTAGTAAAAGTAACAATGGGTCTATGCTCCGTTCCTCCATGCCGATCCCATGTGCATCTCCTCCCGCCGGAACCGCTGCTTCACCTAACAAGTCTTCATCTCACCCTGGCCCTTTCTCTGGGTCTCCTAATACCCCAGATTTAACAAACCATTTGTTCCCTCCTGGGGGATATCTTCACCACCCGAATTTCAATGCTCCTCATCACCATCATCATGCAGCAGCTGCGGCGGCCGCGGCTGCCGCCGCCGCCCATATGAATCCTGCGGCAGCTTCGTTCTATGCAGCTGCTGCTGCTGCTGCAGCTCATCATTCTTTACCTTACTCCCTTTTTGGAGGACCTACACACAATTTTTCACACTCTCCTGCTGGTGGTCCATTTATGGAGGGATTTCATCACTCTAACTTGTTAATGGGAGCCGGTGGACTGAACAATCAGTCAAGACCAAGTCAAGTGTCCCCTCCAAGATCGTCTCCGTATGGAAACATTCCATCACCGTCTCACAAAAAATTTTCTAAAGTCATGTTGGATGAGGGTAATACTAGCAACTCTGGGGGTACTGGGGGATCACCAAATGCCTACAATGGAAGCAGTCATCATCCAGTGAATTACATAATGCCGCAGTCAGCAGCATTGAAAGTGGAGAATTTGTGCAAAAGAGATGCACGGGAGAGCGCTGGAAAGATGGCCCATGCAGTGGATAATGGATTTCATCATCGACATGGAGATGACAGTAATGGGAGTAGCAACAGCAGTGAGCTTATGGACCTTAGTGGGAGCAGCCAGAATTCTGTAAAGCAAGGATCTCTGAAACATCGGATACTGACGTCTAATTCGCAAACTAGAAAAGAAGAAGTGCCCAGTCTCACTGGCGGTTTTAAGGTTAACTATCATCCGATTAGCAGTAGTAGTAACTACGCGTTGTCACAATGCTCACCGAAGGCTCCCAAGATAGAATACAATAACGTTGGCATGAGGGAGACTTCATCATCCAATAGTGAACCTAGTGGTCTTGCTACTTGGAGTAATGTGAATCCTAATACTACGTCTAGTAGTAGTAGTAGTTATAGTGGTAATGCTAAGGGGAATATGAAAGGATCTGCTTCTTTAGCAAATGGGATTCTAGTGGACTCAAATTATGCTAGATTGCATAATACTACTACTAGCAGCCATGAAGTGCCCATGTACCCGAATCATAGTACCAGCAGCCAGAGGACTGATCGGTGTACCAAATCTGTTAAGGAGCATGTGGAAGAGCAGAGTTTATTATCAAATCAGTACCTGATATCAAAGGCTCAACCGGGTAATGTAGATGGGAACAGTAATGCTAGTAACAATGGCTACAAAAGCAGCAAAAAACCGTCCAATGTGAAGATTGGGGGACCAGTTTTAAAGCAGGAGACCAAAGGAATAAAAAATAACTTTAACAAGAGTGGGACCGAGTCTTGGCCAGTGGAGCAAATGCCCATTTTAGCTGCGTTTCAACGGGGTAGCTTGATACAATTGGCGGACGGACAGTTGAGACCTGTGGAGGAGTTGAAAGCGGAGGATTTCATTCAGTCGGCTGCTGCTATGTCGGACTCGTTGAGGGTGATTCACTGCCTGGTGCTTGATATTTGCTCTGTGAGTGAAGAGAATGGGAATGGGCCGACTGTGTGTAGGATCACTTTGGGATTGGAAACTAGTCAAAAACAAAAGGTTAGTAAATTGTAAAATGTAATGCTAGACTTTTAAAGAGAAAGATGGCAGTTATGCAAGCATGCAAGGTTATTCTTGCGTGGTGTTTAATTAGGACTAGCAGCACTGGAGTGGAAACTTCAGTTAGGCGCATGCGCGAGTTTTCTTTGTTTGAGTTGAGTTGTGCGTATGCAATTAATGCGATTTAATTTAAGGTAGATTTTTTTTGAGCGCGTTGGGTTTACTTATTGTAATTTAATCGTCTATTTTGTTGAGTTTAATTGAGTTGTTGAGTTGCTGCATAGTTTAATTTTTGTTGTGTTTTGTATTTTTAATGTCGTTTTTTGGAACTCCACAGGTGATAATTGACGCTACACCAGAGCAGCCGTTCTACATAGTTGGACGTGGTTGGTCCTCGTCTTCACCGCAGTCAACAGAAAAAATGCTGCAACTATCATGTCGAGAATTAAGTGTCGGTGACATTTGCATCACGCTGACTAGAAACCGACTTTCCCCAGCCAGGCAGCAGGTGAAATGTGGAGTGCAAACAAAAAGAAAGAGTAGTTTATCCACCTCAGGTAAAGGACCTAAGAATCCACGAGGTTCTAATAAGTCTGCAAAGGGACCAAAAGCTACAAAAGGGGCTCCCAAGCGAGTAAGTATAATGATTGATCCTGTGAGCACGTCGGATTCCAATATGAAGAATAGTGGAACCACTGCCATGTTGCCTCCACCTAGCCCTTTATCTCTAAAGAGTGGAACAACACATCTTAGTAGTACTCCCCTATCAACTGCTGTTATCCCTAAGGGCACTACAGAAGATCCTAGTCCCAAGAAGAGACGTTGGTCTCCTAATGAGGAGGAAAATGGAATAGTGGAAAATAATAATAATAATAGTTCAGAAAAAGTTATCAAGTTAGAGAATTCAAATTATGTCATGAGCGAGTGCAAGACCACAGTTGGTTCGAATGTATAAGCTCCTAGTGTGGGGACTTTCCGAATTAGCATGGCTGAGGTTAGGTCTGGAAATCGTTTTTTGTCTGTTTAGTAATTTAGCATTGAATTCAGATTTTTTGAAAATTGTATGTCGACGTGGGCCATGGATAATGATGCTATGGCTTGTTCATTAGTTCAGAAAATTACTAGAGTACTACTGGGTAATAGTGCATTATTAATGGTGTACTTGCCGTTAGCCTATAATTGTGTTCTTGAACCTCACTTTGTTTTTGTATGTTTTTAGCGAGATAGTGTAATGATACGCAGTGAAATTTTTTGTTTTTTTGACTGATTCTCATACTACTTGTAGTTAACTTTTAAGCTCACAAAATCAGAGATATGATATAGCGTTGTACTCATCATGTTTTAAAACTATCTCTTTTCTGCTGATCTCTATGATGGCGAAAATCCGGTGAGTTTTTCTTGAGGTTCATTAGCTATGTTTTTAAAACTTGTTATCTTTTTAGCTCACTCTTATTTCTTGTTCCTCTGTGGAAATGAGGGAAGACAAAAATATTGCTGTGAAAGTAAATGTGACTAAAGAAGGCTGAAGAGTGATTTCTCATTACATTGCTACTTAGGTTAGATGTTAGTTAGGTAAGATATAAAGCACTAATATTTTAAGGAAATACAACCGCGAGTTAAATCTTTCGAAAAATATGGAAGCATCAAGAAAGCGCATGCGTTTTGCGATTCATGTGATATAGGCTTAATCCATGTAGTAAATGGTAAGTTTCAAGTTCCCTTCATGTGAATGTGAGCTCTTTCGTTTTTCCACTTTAAAAATTGAAATTTACCTGTACAGATGATTTTGAAAATTAAATATTTAGAATGTAGACCGTTAATGATGAACCTGTGGTCAGTGTAAAAACATGCTTAAAAATGTATCTGAATATTATGTTAGTTTAGGAAAAAGTCTATGGATATACGCTTATACAAAGAATTGTAAGTTTTCGAGAGTTTAAATGTACAAACAAAAGAATCGTGACCTTTATATATATTATTATTTCCTTACATGCCTACTAAACTGGTAATATTATTGTCGCCGCTTTAATTACTAAAAGTTAATACTACTATTATTCATGTTATTCAATCATTACATACTCACTCATCATGTAATATCATCAATGAATATGTATGAAAAATTATCTAAGACTATATTTATTATAAGCTGATGGTAGTGTTAAACAATGATAATCAACTCGAGTTCAATTTGTGGTATCGCAAAATGTATATTTAGATCGTTACTGTGTAAGTGTAAGTACCACTCACAAACAATAGTGTATGAGTGTACCGATCTGTGAGACAAACAAACATTAACTTACTATTAGAGAATGCCACATGTTCCAGTTAAAATCTACAGTGTAATGCAACAGTTTGGAGGCACACCATGGCCATGACTTTTCATATGTTAAAAGTGTAGTGTGATTTGATGGTGAGCTGATTAGTGTTTGTGCAAGATGAAAAAATCATTGTAAAAGAGTACGTAGAAATACAATCATCATGTATCTTATATAATGTTGCGCTCATTGAAGCTTTATTTATTATGTTTGAAAAATACAAGAGAACAGTCGTATCTACGTTAAAAATATTTGATTTACATGCATTTTATTATTGACTGACTGGGTACATGCATAAGCATGAACTCAGTTTATAGTTTTACATAATTGTCGACTTTTGACTGACAATTTTCGGTTTCACTCCCATTCTTTTTGAGTGCGGTCGTAATCATCATCCGGAATGAAGGGCACATCAATCAGCCTAATTTGAAATATGAGAGAATTGTATATAGAATTTTTAAATAATATGAGTTCAAAAAAATCAATCAATTTAACGTACTTAAGCATTCCATCTCCACAGTAAATACATTCTGAGGCAATAATTTCATCAATGTCAGCTTTAATTTGATCACGCAGGCTGATTGAGGTAGAGCTAATTGATGCTATTTCAGGTCTGGAAGCTGCCTCGCTCATTTTTTTCTAAACGAGAATAAAAATGCAGTAATAAAAGCAGTTATCAATGTAGTGGCACTGGAAAAAAGTTTCCGCAAACAGAATTGCTTACTCTTAAATCATGAAGTTTGACTTTCCTTGGTTGACTCAATGTAGGCAGGATTTCTTCCAGCAGACAATCAGCATGAAATCGATGACCACAAGGGAAAACATAAAAACTTTTCAGAAGCAGTCGAACACTACATAAAGTGCATGTGTCCGAGGCTCGAACGGTTGCGCATCTAAATCATCAGACAATGAGACAATCAAAATGGTTGAAAAAACTACAGTGAATACAATTTGAGTGGTTAATTCGTAAAATAGAACGAGTGAAATAAACAAACCTATTCCGAACAGATTGGATGTCTTCCCGAATGACTTCAGCTTGTTTTGTAGCCTCCTCCATTTCTTCTTTCAGGTTTTGTATGTGCTGGTTGTACTCTTGAAGAGATGTACAAATGGCGTCTTTGAAATGATCAATTGTGACAAAATTTGGAAAAAATGGTAAAATATCTTCAATTTTCAACAAGTCGCACTGCTGTAAAAATTCCATTGCCTGTTGAATGTCATTCTTCTCTTTCACAACATGCTTTGCAATTTTGAGCCAAAGTTTCCTTCGCAATTCCAAATCATTTTCTGGCACATCTGCCGTAGCTTTAGCTAGATCCAAATCCACTTGAATTGCTAAATCTACACCTTCTTCATATAGGCCCATAATGGTATACAGATGAATACAAGGAATGTCTAATTGTCTTTCAAGACAAAGCATCAATGTGTACTTCGGGTCATACCGCACGCGATTTACGTCACAGCCTTGCCAGTCCAAATAGCTAGAGAGCTTTTCCATTGGGTAATAGTAAATATACAAGGATACCAAATAGTCGTGAATGCTTTGATCTGTCACACGTAAATTATGAATACAGTGTTCACAGTAGCGGGTAATTTCTTTTGCCTAAGTGGAAACGAAATTGGTATTATATTAGACCCTGCCTGCATGCTTGGTTAGCTACAGAGTAAATATTCTAAGAAATTACAATTTCAGCATCTAGTTTTGATGAAAATTTTGGAAGTAATTTTATAGGACTGAGCATTCTGCCAGTGGAAATCAAAACGTCAATAGTGGCTTTTGGATCCTTGTCCAACAGAGTAGGAACGAAACGATTGAACAATGCAGAATCTTTTTGCTTTAGTAGGGTATCCAGCGCTAGCATTTTAAAAGAGAAATTGAATTCCTTTGTTGCTATTTTTAGTTCAATTTGATGTAGGATGCAATTTGTCAACTTTATTTACCAGCTTTGTATTGACCATTGGAAATGTTGTTTTCAATGACTTCATCATAATCTTTCATCAAAACCGTAAAGTAAAGGAGATTCTCTTTGTCCCCATGACTGGCCATTAAATCGTACAAGGTTTTCTTGTTTTTGGACACACAATCCTAGAAATTAAGCATTTTTATGGAGTGTGTAATTAAGACGAGAGCAAGAATAAAATAATTGGATATTTTCAACTTACTTTGACTGCAGGCTGTTTCATGAAATCTAGAAACTCTTGTTCTAAATTATGATATTCAGCAGAATTCTCTTTCCCAAAATCGCGAAGAGATCCCAAATCGTTTAGAAAAATTTCTATGAGCCACAGTACAAGCATTGTGACTTTTGCAGTGTCTTGAGTCACTACCCCAAGTTTCTAAATAATAGTATAATGTAAATCATCTCGATAACTTAGATCTTGCATCAGGTTGATGGCAAACAGCAAATAAAATAGTTAAAAATATTTACCTTCATCAAAAAAGTCTTCAAAGCAAGGGAATCGTTAATTCTTACAAATTTTAGAGCCAACTCTTCAAATGATGCTTTTGTCATTGCGTAATACACAGCACTCATTTCATACCTTCACAATGAAAATTAAATTAAAAATACTACACAGCGTTGACAAAAATTTAAAGTATCGCCTCTCACTCTTTCTTTGCAAAAAAGTAGTCTCCCTGCTTCATAGCAATTTCTTGCATCTTTTCAGGGTCCCGGTTGCTATATTCTTCAGCTTTAGAAAACTCCTGTTTCTCTAAATAAATCTTCCATATATTGCGACTTTCATCCCTTATAACATACTTGAAAACAAAGTCCTCTGTAAACGACCACAGCAATCCTTCTACAGGATCCTGGACAATATTCAGCACTTTCTCTACATTCTAGAAGTTAATGAAATCGGTTATATTTTTTTAAAGTTGCATTCATGGAAATGTAGTTAACTGATTTTTTTACTGCTGAATACTTCGTCATATGTTTCTTCAAAAATTATCTCCTCATTGAGCATACACATAGCACGAACAGAATTTTTGTGCAGCAGGAGCATATGAAAATCGGTACACACAACGGATTTGGGTGTGTTTGATATGGTTGCATGTTTTTCAGATCCTTTAGGATATTCCACCAGTCTCATATTGGACAAAAAGTCTTTTTGATCTACTGATGTCTTTTTCGAAGCATTCTATGTGTAAAAGAATTGAAAAGTGTAGACAAAGATTGATATGTGGTGAGTGCAACAAAATTGAATATTTTTGTAGAGCATTACGTTCTGATAATACAGGAAAATACCCTTTTCAGTCAGATAAGCAATGGACCTAGGAGACTTCGTAGCGTGGTTATAATTCACAGCCAGTTTACCACTTATCGTACTGGAAGTGCTCAGCTCAAATTCTGTAAACTGCTCTGCGGTTTTACTCAAATAAGAGTTGAAAATGTTCGCAAACCACGGTCGATCATCTCGACTATTGATTGTTCCTTTGAATTGGTACAGTTTCTTGGACGTCGCTACAAGGATGAAGCATTGCGATGTGTTATACGCAAAAAAATATTCCAGACCAGTGATCACTGTTGTAGATCCTTTTCCAACATCATAAACCTTGATAAAAAATTCTTAATCAATTAAAATTAAAATCTCTCAAAGGCTTTATTAACTACTATACCTTGACTTTTTTGAACGTACTTGTTTACAATTTCTGATTTCATTATTGATTATTTCGGCTTCAAAAATTAGACCTTTCGAGGTTCCAAGTAAAAACGGGGCAACATTTTCAGATACAAACTCTTGATTCCATGCCATAGCAGTGACAATGTGAGACTTCAGTTGAGGAATTTCTTTTGGTTTCGGGTGTCCATTTGATGACCCTATGTAAAATACTTCAGCTGGGTGTCTACTATCTTTGGGGGAGAATGACAGAATCAAATGCAATCCTGAAGGATCCAGGTACATATTAGACACGTTGGCTTCTTGGTTAAGATTTATTTCTGCTCCGAAAATAACATAAGTCAATCATAGATTCCCGTTTCAACATACAATATTTCTTTCATTTTTTTACCTTGTGGCGTCTCAGGGTTTCGTAAATCGATTCGAAGGATTGCCTTATTCTTCATTGCTAACGCTAGCCATTTGTTAGATACGCAAAGATGGGTTAAAGGGTAAGCAGGGGTAAAGTTTACTTTTTGTTTGTTGAATATGGGCAGCACTTTCTTTCCGCCGCCCCCTTGTTGGTTCCTTGAAGCCATTTTAGTTTGGTTTCTTTATCCAATGGGTTTACGATGAAAATTTAATATACACCTTTAATCTCCTCATAACAAGGCACTACACAAGTTCACTCAAAAATGATGTCAAACAAAATTAAATAAAAAATACCCAAATTAGGTGAAAGTTTCCCAATGACATTACTTATCACATACTAAAACAGTTCAAACGAATATCGCGCTTTAACTTTCACCTATGAACGAGCCTACGGTCTCGAAACCACCCGACCACCCGACTTTCTCTTTGCTGCACACACTAAAAACCTAACC
>Ga0210040_10004924_pt1 | contig 17182 bp, 10 predicted proteins | sample CryGeyCG12114_NA_FD_185462 | JGI IMG/M metagenome (GOLD analysis project Ga0210040, IMG submission 185462) | Groundwater microbial communities from aquifer - Crystal Geyser CG19_WC_8/21/14_NA (SPAdes) (version 2) | ecosystem: Environmental > Aquatic > Deep subsurface > Groundwater | place: USA... | reverse complement strand
CTACAGTGCAAACATTTTACATTGCTTATTTTCATACAACTGACCGCACAAGTTCCATTATCAGATTATCACATATTCATGCATCATCTGCATTTATTAGCAACACCCCTTTTCTTACACCTTTTGACTAAATGGGGTAAGTTGAAAATGAGTAGAAAAACGCCCCAAAATAAAAGCATCGAGTATGGGTGTGTTTTTTTTTATTTCAACTGACACATACATTTTTCAATTATAATTTTTCTTCATTGCATTGACCATCTCAATAGACCATTCAGATAGGAACAGCTTTATATCTGTTTGCCCATCCTTTGTGTACAATGTCAACTGGAATTAATCCACAGCTCATGTAGAGAAAGTCATAATATTTTGAACTTAGTGCAGACCGACTCTCGTTTCGTGTTTGCTATTCATTACATGATGCTTTTGACTTAATGGGATCTAACAGAGTCAGACTATAAGTACACTATATACAACTACGTTAGTTCATGATGTATGACCTAATTTGTGTTCTCACCGAATTATGATGGCTATGCAAATAAAATGTATCCTGCCTCCGTGTTCTCGCATTCGTCTCTTTCAAACCTTTGCCATTATGTGCTCTGCGTGTTGTAAAAATAAACAGGATGATGAAACTACCACAATTGACGATCATCATGATTCTATATCGATCTTTGTCTCATTTCCTTCCTTCACTGTGTCAGTTCTATTCCTCAGTATACTCAAACCAACAATAAAGTGTTATCTGTAGCTAGCTAACCAAGTCAAATTTTGCCACCCAGCCCATTCCCTAATAGTCTGTCAGTCATATAAGGTAGTAAAGTGAAAATCCAATTATTTCCTTTAAAAGCCAATGCAAATTTACGAACAGAAAAGTTTATACGATTTTTTTTTCAACTTTCACTTTGACCCTATATAAGTTGCTAACTGTCAGACACTAATGTACATGACAACGCTGTGAGGTGACCTTTGCTCCTTTCAATTTTCCATTACCAGCACAAAGAAAGATCTATCAAGAGATAAAACAGTTTTACACAGCTCAACTATTTGTGAGTGTCATCATCAACTTTTTTAATGCTAAATTTGACGAACGATTGGCCAACACCCGTCGCTCTAGTCCTTCTCAAGTGTGTGTCATCAGACAAAAAGACTTGCAAACTCATAAGCTGTTCACAGCAACTACTAGTATGTATTAAAACTCTTTTAATCCCGTCCTGTGAAGTGCCGATTAGACTTTATTCCTTAAGATGCCAACACTATCTTACGGGGAAACAAAAGAAATGTCTTTCTTCTCAAGTGATTCCTTTCATTCCATCCAAGCCATGTTAGATAAGATTAACTGAATTTATTTACATTCATCTTCATATCTCCTTCTAAAGTCTAATTTATTATTAATTGTTCCACAGTCTATTTACACTCTCGTAGTCACAGAAAAGACTAAAAGAACCATACAAATATATATCCTATCTCTGAAATCTAGAAAAGCAAAATGAGCAATCTCAAACACTATGTGATTTGATGACATGAGTGAAGAGGCAATTTGACCGTTCTTTAGGCTCAAGGATTTCCTTAAATGTCCTATGGATTCCAGTCAGCCTGGATACACAAGAAAGTGAAAGGCGTTATACTGGGCAGTCAGTATTCAAGTAAATGTAGTCAGTGCAGTTAAAGAAAGTCAATTTGTACATGTTGGACATTGGTTGGACAATGGATATAGTATAGACAAAAACGTTGTGTAAACTCCTACAAGTGTACAAGAAAGATTGCATACACACATGAAAAAACACGTTAGTAGTGTGGGGCCTTTGGCTAGAGCAAGACGAGTCATGCTTTGCTGTAGTGGCCATCACTTTGAAGACCTCCAATGTGTGCCATGTAGTGGAACTTCTTCTGATGGAATTAGTGACATATCAAATGCATCAAGACGCGAACTGACAGCATTGGGTCAGAAATTGAAAAATGAAAAGACGCCTGAATCCGTTTGTCTCATTCAACACAGCCCCTTCAGAATACTCAGAGTAATATTATATACTATGTAATTTTCTAAAGTATATTTGGGCTTGCATGAAACGCTAAATCATTATTCTGCCTTGGTAGTAAATAGTTTAGCTGTATAGTTCTAACCAAATCGGTTCCAATTAAACGTGCTGGTTGAACGTCAAAGTAGTTTTCGCAAACTATGACCATATAATAGAGCCGACGAGGCTGAATCTAAAAGTGGCAATATAGTTAGAACTTTGTAGACAGCATTTGAAACAATACGGGGGAAATTGCTTGTGGAGAAAACAAAAAGTAAAGTTTCTAAACAAGTTTGCAGGGGTTTAACTCATTGAGGTTTACTTAATTGCTTAAGCTTAATTAAGCTCATGGTTTTACCATTTTTTATTTCGGGAGTAATCAGTTTTACCCAGAAATCTGTTTGATACTTTTGAGTATTAAAGTGATTTTAAAATGTTTTCTATTTAACTACAGAATGAGCTATATTGTATTTTGACCGAGTAAATCCTTTTGAATGGTTCAGAGTGTTTAGAAGCAGTATTTGCTGGTGTGCTTTTCATATTGGTCAAACACTTTGTTTCAAACATATTGAATAATACTAAATTGAAGGTGTCTTCATTTCAAATTTTAAGCTGTATTATAATACTGCGTTGTAAATGTGTGCACAACAATTAAAAATGTTATGTACATTGCTTGATGATTATTCTATCGTGTTTTTGCTATGATGAGCAAACAAAAGATAGATTAACAATTTCTCGTTATTAGAACATATTTACTTCATTAGGCTTGGAAAACAAAAACCTTCTTTAATTGGATTGAATTTACGTCCTTGTGAACATTTTGTGTATGCTGAGACAGCAGCGTTAATCTTTGCTATGTGTATAAAAAATTGCGAATCTTGCATAATGCACAGAGAGAGATAATACTTACACTCTATTTGCTATAGGAAATGCTACCATCGTATCGTAATATTTATATGTAGCATATGGGCCCCAACTAAAACTCTCTAAAGAAAGACTTGCCCAAAAGAAAGTAAGACCTAATATTATCATGTACTGTTTTTTTTTTGTAATCTCGATTTTTGTGACTACTTTGTGGCCTATTTTTTGCCATAGATCAAAGTAACCGTCCAATCCCTCTAAACAACTACTATTTTTCGCCAATTGCAACAAAAATCTTGTAACGACAACCCTACATCGTAATCCCCTAGAGGAACTGCGAATTAAATAGTCAACTTTGTGCGAGTACCCGTGCCTTGCCTTGTGCTTTATAAATGCTAATGATGTTGCACCACTATTTGACGCGACATAAGGGGTTTCCTTTTCTTCTCATACTTCAAAACCCTTCTGTACAAAATTTGGGTATCTAATAATGTAAAGTCAGAAGTGACAAGAAAATTTGCAAGTGCTATGTGCATGTCCATAAATAGCAGCAAATGAGCACAAGATTATGTTTTTTGTTTGCAAATCTCATATCTACAGGGAGGCAGTTTTTAGGGGAATTAAAGCTGCTACTTACTTTCTATATATACTATCATATTGACATACATTTCAAGTAATCTAGTATAAAAACAAAGAAATAAGTTCATATTGAAAATAGATCATTGTATTATATCTTATTCCTCAAAATGGTCTTATGATTCTTTGGCAACTCTATTCACATTAATTCGGAATTTGCGGCATAGTGGTACCCATCCAGAAGGGAGCAAAAACACTGTGTTCTAGAATGCGTTCTCGACTTTCTCCACAATTGGGATTCAGTTAGTTGGGTATATAAAGGACATGACTACTTACATGGTCCTTTCTACTTTGCTTTCTCCAGTCACATGAGCAGCTTCCTCATGCATAGTTCTTTATTTCTGAAATCACAAAAATTTAGTTTTCAAAAACTGAGCTTATCATATATATATTTTGTTGAAAAAGTGTGCATTAATATCTATTGCCCTTATCACCAATCACAATAAGTGTCAACGTAAGAAAAAAAAGTCAAGTGGTTGTGCACGGTTGTAGTGTACTGTAGGAGATTTTTCTCCACTCAACTTGAATGAATAAAATCAAAGGAAGTTTAGGATTTGAGCATTAATATTTCCAATGTTGTGAGTCAACTTGAGACTGTAAGACCCTTATTTTAATTGTGAGAAGAATGAGTACCTGTTGCAAGCCTTCCTCTATCAATAGTAAAAATAGTCATGGTAGCTTTACAGGATATGTTCAAAAGGATATGGGATCAAAATTAAAAAGTATTGTGAGAGCAATCGCTTTGAAAAGGGTTCCTTCCATCTCCGAAATTGTGGCGGTAAGCGACCTGCTCACTATTGGTACACTACTAACATTGTAACTAACGTAAAAACATATTTGTCAACACCGTTCTGTCAAAAATGGGTCATTTATTTCTATTCATTCATGTACTTGTGTGTTACATCATTTGAAATTCCATGCTAATGGAAATTCCTATCTCAGCAACAATATTGATTTACCATTGGGAGTTGCTCCAAAATCATTGGCTACAGACATAGGCGAAAGTATAATATAACTCACATTTAAACTTGGAATCTAATTACTATTCACATATCATCTGCTCTGCTTTACATTTCTGGATTACATCAGGCCTCTTAAATTTTACGTGTGAACGTGTATTCATCTAAAAGAACAATGAACGAATGAGTAATGTTCAAAGTTTTAAATTGCAAATCAAGTTAGTCTGAGCCTAGAGCAGATGTAATAAACTTTTCTATTGCTAGTCAAGCATCATTTTATCTCAACTTGCACCAAATAAGCACTTTGGAAACTTTTTATAAGAAAATTCATTTAAAAATTGAGATTCAGAATTTTAATTACATTCTATTTGCATGGAAAATCCTCAAGAAAATTTTTTGATTGTTCTATACACTTTGACTTTTACCAACCATTCATATTGCGTCAAACTGTGACTATCAAGCTTTCTCTCCCATATTTGCAGCTTGCGGAGAGTGGGAACGTGAAGGAATTTACTCGTCTAATTACAAGTGATCCCTCAAAACTGAATGTACGGGACAGTCGAGGACGAGCTGCAGTTCATCAAGCAACAATAAAAAATCATGTCCCCATCATTGAAGTTTTGGTGGCTTTCAATGGCAATCTTGATTTGACTGATAACCTAGGGAATACGAGTCTCCATTTGGCCGTCGAAGTAGAAGCTTTGCAAGCTTTAGAGTACCTGCTTGCAAAGTGAGTGATTATTGTTTGTTCGTTGCTGATGAAAACTTTTAAAAATTAACGACCATTTCAGAACTCTAATGATTTTAGCTTAAACTTCTTGAACAGAAAGTTAATTTCCCCGCAGAAAAAATGATGTATTTTTGTACGTCTGTTTGCATGCAATGAAAGAATCTCAAGTTTTTTGCCCTCTGAATAGAAGCTAATTAGTAATTGACGTGTTTATGATTACAGTGGAGCTTGTCCTACCATTTTAAACGAGATAAATAAAGCTCCTCTGCATTTGGCAGCTGAAATGAATAAGATAGAAGCTCTGAAGGTTTTGGCGAGGTACCCACATTTGATTGATCCCGATTTGGGTGGTGAGCATGGACGGACAGCTTTACATACGGCAGCTATCATGGACAATGTGGAATGTATGAAAATTTTGGTGCGTGAGATTTTTTTTACACAAGCTTAGTTTTTAGGGTCATATTATTATATTCATTGCATGCCATAAAATTAAGATAAGACGGAACGTGAATTCAATTGTCAGGCACGATATAATGAGAAAAATGTAATTAGTTGTGTGTCCAGGAAATTAGAAACTCATTGAATATTTTTTCTACAAAATAATAAATGCTGTTATCTATTTGTAACTCAAGACCTTTTTATAAGGGTTATCGACCGAAAGTTCAATTTAATGTTCTTTGATTCGGTATTTAATTTCCGGTTATTTTGTCCATCAGACGTTTGCAATTTTCAATATCTTTGATATTTCTGCTCCGTTGGGAATTATGAACTCGTGTTCATAGGAAAATGGAGCAATCCAAGTCTTTTAGTAACTAATTTTGAGTCACAATGTTTAAATAACGATAACATTCGTTTCAACATTCTCATTCAATCCCAATATCCCAATAGAGGAAGCAAATTGACGTCGACATTGTTTGTCGTCCTGATGATTGGATTATGCAATTTGACTACTCAACAGTCCGAATGACTATCATGTTTAAATAACAGGATATTGAAAACGCTGTCAATCATTATTCACATTATATCCTTGCGTTTCAAACATACACTTATTTTAATACAATTATAGTACATTTAGCATAAAGATCGATACATGGTTTCATTAAATTTATTAGTACCGTACTCTCCAATACATTGTAATTCGAAATCAGCCATCCGCCGAATATTATTCGATCTAATTACTAGCTAAACTACTTCTTCATGTCCGAAATCAAAATGAGCTCTAATCATAGTGAGTTTGCTATTAGGCTTAAATGGTCATTTTTTGAATTTAAAAAGCAACCTAATCTGGAAAAAACATAAACGCCAACTAACATTGAACTGAAATTATTATTATTCCGTTTTAAAATGAATACATATTATGATTCTCTATTTCAGCTTTACGATTTGAAAGCCTCCCCAAAGCGTCCAGATGATCATGGTAAGGTGAAAGTCAATAATAATTGGCTTTGCTATTTCACTGTGTTCTAATTACTGCTACAGCATGTAATACGTGTATATGTAGAACAAAAAAGACTACTTTCACACTTTAGGTTTCTACCCTATTCATGAGGCTGCCAAACATGCGAGCTCTGGATCTATGGAAATCCTTCTCTCTTGGGGCGAAACTCATGGCTGGTATAAAAAAAGAACTTTGACTTTGGTTTCTTATCCGGCTTGCGTAACTTTATAAGCTCTGGGTTGAAAGGATGCCAATAATGGCTAAAATGTTACATTATTCACCCCATTTGGTTTCTGATATTGTAGCCCACGGGAGGAAATGACATCATTTTTTGATGCTGAAGGAAATGTGCCATTACACTCAGCAGTTCATGGCGGTGATATCAAGGTTAGCAGACATTCTTACATCTGGCATCCTATGTATCGCATATTTTGCATATTTTAGGGGCAAGTATTGTCATATCGATTGGTTTTTGTTCGTAATTTGCTTCCATAAACGGTTTTTTGTCATTATTGAACAATTTTGTGCAAATGGGAATTTAAAATCACAGGCTGTGGAGCTGTGCTTACGGTCGGGAGCAAAGATTTCTACACAACAGCATGATTTGTCTACAGCGGTTCATTTAGCATGTTCCCAAGGATCAATGGATATCGTGAAACTGATGTTTCAGGTTAGACTTTGACAGCATTCATCAAAACTCTTTCGCATTTTTCTTAAAAGGAGATAAAATTGTATACACAACTAGAGCTATCTACTAAATTTTTAGATGCAGCCAGAAGAGAAAAAAACATGTTTGGATTCCTGTGATTTGCAGAGGTAAGTATTTTTACTCTTTGCCAAAAAATACTGTAGATTGGCAAAAAAGTTATATTTTTTTTCTACGTCTGAATTTTGTTTTTCAGGCATACGCCATTGCATTGTGCATCCATGTTTGATCATCACGAGCTTGTGGAGTATTTGGTGTCTGAGGTATGCAATGCCTTTTTGATCATATTTTAATCTTCTTTTTGTTTCTGAGAGTATATGCTCATACAGTGGTTTGGTGGTTTCACGATGATTGAGGCCAAAGCAAATACATAAATGCAAATAGTCTGTGAAGTGGGTACTTGAAATCTAAAGTCTTGCCAGGGTTCGTGGAGGTCATTCAGCTCACATGCCATTTCATGTGAGGAAATGCTAAGATTAGATAAATTTCAATCATAAATCGTTAATTCAATATTTACGGACACAAATAGTTTAATGGCCCAATAGTATATACCAGTTGTTTGTTTGGAAGGACTTTGCTCCGTATTACTTATCTCATTAAGTTTCAAACCCTAATAAGTTCATTAAAAATAAATAACGCTCCATCTTTTGTTAAAAGAAAATAGAATACTGCTATTACAAAATTGAATAATCAGGACGAGACTAGATGCCATTATGTCCAACTGTGTTGTTGTTGTTGTTCATCTAATTACTTTCCAGTTTCTGCTAGCCAAAGCTAGAATGTGGTTGCATCATAGTTTGGTATTAATTGTTGAGAAAGTCTATATTGTTAGAAAACTATTGATCCAGCTACATGTATACCCAAAGTCCTAGACTGGTTTGCAATTCGTATTTGATAAGCAGCAGAGCAAATGTCATTTTTCTCTTCAATGTATAGATAATTGCATGATGGAAATCTCTGCCTGTAAATTTTCACCAGCAGATCATACAGTTCTTTCTATGTGCCCAATACTTTCTCCCGTAGAAACTTTTCAGACCATGTTAATCTTTTATAGTGTGACAATGCTCCTATGGGTAATGAATATTATAGGGAGCCTCAGTGAATGTATTGGATAAGGAGCGGAGATCGCCCATGCACTTGGCAGCAGTGCGGAACGGTTGGAGAACAATTCGAACTCTGATCAACCTTGGAGCCAAGATTGATTTGAGAGATAATGAGATGAAAAATATTTTACATGCTGTCGTAATACATGGGGGAGCCCTGGAGAATCTCTTAGGGGACGAGCTGACAGTAAGTTGTCTTTCTTCCGTTCAAGATCTAATGGTGCCTGATTTCATAGTAAGTAATTCTGTCACTTATGCCGTCATTTCATACATATGAAAAAAAACTCAAAGAAAATTGTGAAAAGTTAGTATTGAATTCCTGTAAAGATTTATATATGCCCTGTTGTAAAAGCTTTTGCAGATATAGAAACACATATTCACGTTGTTGTAAATACGTGGCTGTTGTAAACACGTTTTGAATCCCTGAGCTTGTCTAATGCAGAAAGTTTGCTCACAAGCTGAAGTTGATCAATCTGGTAATGTGTTATAATTACATGGTTTTTGATAAGTGTGTAGCAGAATTAATGGTAAAATAGGTATAGTACGTCTCTAGACTGTATAGACTAATTCCTTGTAGTTGTTGCGATTCATTGGTATGGTTTCGATATTCGGTAAAGAACTAGCTACTTAATTAGTTAACATTTGTGAACAGGTACGGTGCTTAATTAGTAGATTTCACTCTCTAGATGTTTAACAATAACAAGCATGAGAATGAACGTGAGTTTGAGTCAAGCATAAAATTTACAAATGCACATGACGTAAGCGTTTTCAGTTTTCCAAACCGTAATGTTTTATATAGACACGTAAATAGACACAGCACCTTATATCAGTTCAACTAATTCTCTTCATTACTTTTTCTTGGCCAAAATCACGCTGAGATGTGATTTATTATGTAGAAAATATAAGAGTCAATGTTTTATTCAATCAGATGGATTTCATGTCCATCCTGGAAGACAAGGATAAATATGGATACACATCTTTGCACTACGCAGCTAAGCAGGTAAACATGATACTTTTTTTCAACCCTCTTTCACTAATAAGAGGAAACTGGTTAAAATCTGAAAATTGTAATGCTAGTTTTAATCAATTTTCGAATAAAACAAACTAATAGCAATTTATTGAATCTCCAGGGTCATATCAAAACAGTAGAAAAGCTTTTGAGCCTTGGCGCAGGGATCTTTACTAAAAACAACAACGGGGAAAATGTATTCCACATTGCTTGCAGGTGTGTACAAAACTGCAGGCAAAAGATTAGTTAAACATAAATCCCATGATGGGAATCCTCAAAGGATGAAACTCAATTGCAAATAATGTGTGCAGATACGGTCGATTAAACATAGCTACCCAAATCCTGAAACTGGAGCAGAACAATTCAGTGATAAATGAAGGCGATGGACGAGGCTTGACGCCATTACACATTGCTTCACTCGAAGGTATGCTATGCTCATATTCTTAATATCATTAATCTACCTCACAGACTCCATAGTGGGGAATTTGTTTGCTTCACTCATTACTTTCACTGCTGCTTGCATAACCATTTAATTTCTTCCCATGGATAATTGAGGCCCATTGGCAGCAGACATGATTTTTGCACACATACTATCCATCCATGAAATAATTCTCGGTCCGAATAGTATTCTATAGATGATCATACCGTTATGTCGGGAATTTATTTTCTATGTGTATCTTCTTTGACACGTGCAATTTATTTATTTTCCCAAGGGCACGTTCGCGTTGTACAAGCGTTAATGAAAAAAGGAGCATTGCTTCATCGGGACCATAATGGGAACACACCTCTCCACCTGGCAGCTAAAAATGGCCACAAAGAAATCATCAAACTTCTCCTAAACGTTCATTCCCACTTGCTGGATCAAGTTGACAAAGATGGAGTACAATAACTGACTTTTATAAATAAAATACCCAGAAGAAACCTGTTAGATAGTACTAATGAGTGGAAACATGTTTTCTTGGTTTTTTTAAAGAACACACCTCTTCATACTGCAGCCATGGAAAATCAACCAGAAGCAGTCCACTACTTATTGACAGCCAAATGTAGTCTCACGTACAATTTCAAAACGTATAGTGCCATCGATTACGCATTACAAAGCAAGTATGCGACGGTTGCCCACACAATGGTTACTCATCCAACAAGGTGATTGCAAAATTAGTCCGCCTGTAGGTTTACCATTCAATTTTACAGCAAACCAAAAACGAATCAATGAACATTGAATAAACTTACTGTAGAATATGCATTAGGTCTATTTGAGTGTGCTGTTTCTTGACGGTGGGTCAATAATGTATTGAAATTTAACATTTTAGGGGAGATGAAATATTATCGATGACAGCCGGTAAATATCCTTCCATCATGCTTGCTCTGGTTGCAACTATGCCTCAAGTTGTAACCTCCGTTTTGGATCGATGTATCATCAAGTCTAATGTCAAAATGGATTCTGATCACTATTATGTAAGTGCTTTTCCCAAAAAGTGTGGGCACATCCTTAAGCCAGCGTAATGGCATTCAAAATCATCCCTAAAACATAAATTTGCATAACGGAAAATCATGATGTGAATGTCTAATCGCATACATTTTTACAAAGCCATCTAGTGTATATACGCAAATTGGAGGCAAGGCATATACTATCTACATCTTTTATTCGTGTATGTATCTTCTTAGGTGAAATACGATTTCAAATGGCTGAGTCCAGAGGACTCTAGTGACGCAGAATTGGAAAAGGTGAAAGTGGAGGATAAACTGCAGCAAGGAAAGTCTGCTTTCCATGCCGAGAGAAAGCACTTGCCTCTGTTGAATGTAAGAACTATAGCACTGTATTAACACAATAATTGTGGCCTCCGTGTGTTGCTGTGATTTTTACTAACTATTATATAAAATGCTATCATTATTATCGTCACGTAGGGTATGGTTGCCCACGGACGTGTGGAACTCTTGTCCCACGAAGTTTCCCAAAAATATCTCCAAATGAAATGGAATGGATATGGCAAATACATTCATTTATCTCAGTTGGTGTTCTATCTGTTTTTCTTAACCATTCTCACGTTGTACGCCTCAAGTCATGTGGTGTCCAAATCAGGGTATATGCCATTTGAGAGGAAGGGATACGCTAATAGTACAAGGTATGATAGCATGCCCCCTCTTGACTTGGCTGCCAATATTTCTGAACACCATTTGAACAATACGGATGGCGAACCAATGGACGAAGAGAAACTTTCACAGGTATGGTAGACACAAAGTTTTGTAACGAGTGTTTTGATTATTTATACAGTTTTCATGCCTGTGATTTTGTGTGCAGGAAAAATTGCTCCAGGACCTCCATTCGTATGAAACACGACGATCCACCTCTACGCATGAAACATTCAATGCGTTCATTGTTGTTTTTGTGACGCTTATGAATTTGATTCGAGAATTTTTTAATATTTACCGCCAGCGGGGAGAATACATGATGGATTCGGTTAATTGGTAAGTAATTATGTTTACTTATTCATGTGTGGATCTAAGAATATGAAGGAAATGCAATGCGCTACAGTCTGGGCTTTCTACCTGTTATAGGGTATACTGGTCCATGAACATTGGCTGTATTTTCATGATCTGTGCCGATTTCATCCCATACTTTGAAACTTTAGCCAACCCCAGTGCATCCATTTCAGTATTCCTCGGTTGGTTTTATCTTTTACTTTTTCTTCAAAGGTGAGAATTTTTGGACTTTTATCACACACTTGCATCTTTTTCTTTTGTACACTTGTGACGGTTTGTCGCAGACAGAATTTTTAAAGCTTTTTATGCTCGCTTATAATCTATGATAAAGCTGGTTCTAGTCAACTTTTTTTGTGCATAGGATTTGACAGCATTTGGTTCTTTATCTTTAGACTACATTTTTACTACTTTGGGATACCTATAGCAGCCTTATACTGTAACTGTACTAGGACCCACATGTGATCCAAAGGTTTCTTTATTGCTTCATATTTATAACACGAGCTAATCTTGACATATGCAAGGTTCATGAAATATGCATAAAAACTCATCATATTTTGCGTTGCCATTCTTTTCCCATTCCTGTTGACTTTTATTCAGATGTCATTAGTACAGTATGCATGAACAATATGTGTTTAAAAGATTTCTTTTGAAGTTGTGTTGACAGCCAGTGTTTGTGTAGGTTTATCATACTGTAATTTGAAGCGAATTGTAAATGTTTAAAAATGAGGCTTGTTTTCAAAGTGATATGCATGCAAACAAGGAGTATGTTTGATCTACATATGAAACAGTACTATTTATACACACACCAAACAACAAATGACAAGAAATACAAAGCATGCTTTGAATCTCAGTCAGTTATAGTAGTGAATTTTTATTTCAGTTGTAATCAGAATTGCAAATATTTGCTCCCTGCTTTTCATGTCTGAAAATTTCTCAGGAAATGATTACATTTGTCATATTTAACTTGAAGAATTTGGTATCGTAAATTTGTAAATTTTACCTTCTACATTATTGTAGATTCAATTTGGTGGGCCTGTACGTGACCATGTTTCTGGAAATTTTGCACACTTTACTCCGAGTACTGATGATTTTCTCAATCCTGATCATTGCATTTGGTTTAGCATTCTACATCCTCCTAGCACACGTATGTCCTGAAAAAATACTTTTCAACTCTTATCTCTCATGTGCAAGTGTGATACTCACTTAACTCAAGTGAGTTAGTAGTTAGTTGGATAGGAAGCTCCACCACTTCTTCCAGCGTAGTATAACTTACTTGTATCAACATCTCATTATTGTATCAACATTAGGGGAAGCATCACACGTTCAACGCAGTTCCTATCTCTCTAATGAAGACTTTCTCAATGATGCTGGGCGACTTGAATTTAGATTTCTTCCTCTCGCACATTTGTGAGGAAACTACTCACGGACCAAATGTTGATGATCATAGACTTTGGCCACAAACTGATGGCAGTGGGTATCCAACTGGATCCAGTGATCCCATGTCCTCCCCCTCTAGCTACTCTTTTGGTCAATACAATGAGCAGGATCCTGTGGATTCCGAATGCAGGGAGGGAGAAAATGTTCCCCATCCACTTTCTTCGTTTTTCATGCTGGGCATGTTTATGGTATTGATGCCCATTTTACTAATGAATCTTCTCATCGGTTTGGCAGTCGGTGATATTGAATCTGTACGCCGTAATGCCCAGTTGAAACGCCTGGCCATGCAGGTTTGTACATGTCAATCTTTTCCATCCAATTTACAGCTATTGCAGAAACAGTACCTGGTAAATTTACGTGTACTATAGTTAAGCTATTTACAATCATTCTATGATGAATACATCAAGTTCACTTATGTTACTGGGTTTCTATTGCTATATGTAAAAATCAACTGATTTCTTGTGTTTTGAGCTAACTGTATCCACAAGATATTCATGTTTGAACAGCTGGTTTCTCCCCAGGCTTTGTCAATAACCCAGCACTCAGTATGTTGTGCCGCCCTAGGAAGCAACTAACTTGCTTGATTATTGGTTGTTTGTTACTGGGACAGGTTCATTTGCACACAGCCCTGGAGAAAAGCTTGCCAGATTTTGTACTCAAACGAGTAGATAAAACTGAAATAATTGAGTACCCAAACATGAGAAAGACGAGACTTGGGATTGTGGATCATGTATTTAAGTATTTTCAACCAAAAACTACAAACAAAGGTACTTTTGGATTATTTCTTTTCATCCATTTATATTGAAATGTTCTCATGCATTAAGTTTATAATGAAACCTATATGAGTCGTCGTAATGGGCTATTGAAACAAAAATTGTATCTGTATTACCCTGAATGGGTTTATTCCACAAATGAATGTGAATTAGGTGGAGCTAAATAATTCATATTCCATTTATACCATATTTTATAGCGGAGCCCTACTGTTACTCACTCATGCCCATAGCTGGAGGAATTTAGTTTATGTACAAATGCAAACATTACGCTTCATTGAAATGGCGATCGCTTACCAACATTATGCTCGAGTTGATTGAAAAGCTCCGAGCACGGAAATAGAGCTTTTCTCCATCTCCATGTGTACCAACCATGAGGCTTTATAGATTAGAGGGAAACCACTTTTTGAAACGAGTTTTTCTACACAGCGTTGACTTTGGCATACGGATTTACCCAGTCAGGACGAACATTATTAATGTACTGTTTTAGCTTTAATCTCTCCCTGCATTGTTCATCCATGAAAAATGTTTTGTACACTTTGCGAAAAAGAAAGTCGTTGGTACGACTCTTGTAGAATAATAAGGAGCAAAATGGGATATGCGTGCCAGTTGGGTGGAACGGAAAATAGAGCCTCTCAGAGCTTTAGTGTAATATGAAATGAAATAGGAACAAGATTAGGAAAGAAAGGAAAGATGAGATGAAATGTTGAAGTGAACGAGCATTTGGACAGAATACTTAAACAACGATTCTTTTATATCTTTGTTTCAGTCTTCTGGTTCCCTATAGTACAGGAGAACCTAGAACTATGTGCCAGTACAATTAAAAGTAATTTTTTTTTCCCAAATTATTGTAGAAAAGATTTTTTTGCAGCTTTTGCACAACTGAGTGAAAGTTTATTACACTGATTGGAATTTGACGAAACAATATAGAAAAAATATACACTGGCATAACGCAAGCGATTTTCAATGAAATACAATATTGTTACCAAGTTCAACGTTAAGTTTTGATATTCAAATGCGTAGTTATACATTATTAACGTAAAAAAATGAAGTTGCTACTCCTAGTATTCTACAAATTAAATTTTCTGTAGTCACCTATTCAATTTTAATAGTAATATACACGTGAATACAAACTTTAGAAATATTATTCATCAAATTTTGACACTATTGTGCAAGCACAAAGAATTATTCATGGTCGTTCATATTGAACCCATAGAATTTTTTCTCAATCAAGACTCTTGTTTTGATTTCTGAAGCAATTTTTTCAATCTCCACTCCATACTTACTTTTTGCATACAGGAACAAAGTAAATGGGATGTTAGGCAGCCAGACTTTTTGGATAGGCCGGTCATAAATCGAAACTTAATCTTACCCTCCCTGTAAACTGGAGGAGCATATAAACTTTGCCTTCTTATTGCACACAGAGCATTGCTTGCATAAGAACCAAAACCAGTGGAGCACAAAAGAGTATAAAGAGAAAGATCAGTGAAAGAGATCGATATCACATTGTATTTGTATCACTCTTTCTTTCTCTCTCTCACTCTTATTATTCTTTCATTCTCTTTTTATCCCATATCTATCCATCTATCTGTCTGTATGTATGTGCGGTTAGAACAATTTTTTTCCTCTCCCCACTTTTCTCACTGTCCTCTACATTTTCCCCGTGTGTTGTTTGTCTGTCTCACTCTTATGGTGGTAAACAGATGGATCGTTTCTTTGGTTTCGTTTTGTTGGCAAATCTCACACACATGTAACGTATAACTTTATGAGTGCCATCATTCTTGCAGGCCTCATGGCATACCAAAGCTGGCAGAAAAAGTAAAGCTTTCTCACCAACCATCATGCTGGTTTGTAGTAGGCATTTTTTGTGCCTAGTTAAACTAACTAAGTGAGTAAGAGAGGAAACCAAAGCTGTAGTGGAGAAAGAAGTGGCATTCTTTTGTTTCTGTGTAATGGATGCATTTAATAAAATCTCCAAAGGGAAAACTAGCTGAAACTAGTTTTAAATTAGCTAGAGACTTATTTGTACTCTCCAACTTTTTCACTTGTCGACAACATGAAGAACTTTAATCTTTCTTTAACCTCATACATGCATAGTTATGTTCTGTGTGTACTCAAGGCCTTGCTAACTAATGCCCCTAATGAACCTTTGTGCCAAAACTTATTCTTTTTTCCTTGTACTCTGCTGGGAGAAGGAGGATTATTGAATTGTTTTCACTATGGCGGTTTTTCATAGACAATAAACAGAACTCTCAGTTTCCTATTAAGTGCGCTTGGTAAGTATAATATTAACTTGTGCTATGGCTGCAGTTGACAGGATCGATTCATTTCCCGAACACTCTCCTATTAAAGTTTCCACAAGAGTGTGTTCGACTCCAGTTTAGAGCAAATGATTAACATGCAAGGAAACACTCTATTTACTCTGAATTGTGAGTTTCAGTCTATGGATAAAGTATGGGTGAATTTCTATGATTTTCTAACTATAGTATTTATAAGTAACAATACCCTTGCCCTGCCGAGCCATTAACTACTGCTTTTTGTTTAACTTTTTTCCCTGTAAATCATGTGCAGCCATCTGGGAATGATCTAATTACGCAGTTTGCATAAAAAGTTGACCTCTTTATGAGCTCTCTATCATGTCATTATTCCCCATTTTTCGTATAGAATTGGGTGAGTCCGATTCTGTTCAAAATTAAAATTCTCATATGAAACTCTATTTTGTGCATACCTTTTTGTAGCTCTTAATGCTAAATTTGATACATTTTGTGTCCATGTCACTTCTTATGATAATTTTAAGAATTTTTATTATGCATGAGGATGAAAATCTTTCTCACAACTGCACTTTCTCTCAGCACGTGGCATGACTGAAACATTCACCTTGCGGCACTGAACACACTCAAGTCGTGTGAACGTGTGCTCGTCCACGGATTTCTTTCCCGTTTTCTATATAATACACGTAGTAGTTTCACTAGAGGTAATGCTATTTGCATGGGAAAAGTCTACGTTCGTAACCAACAGAAGAAAACATGCTGCTTTA
>Ga0210040_10004923_pt1 | contig 17188 bp, 13 predicted proteins | sample CryGeyCG12114_NA_FD_185462 | JGI IMG/M metagenome (GOLD analysis project Ga0210040, IMG submission 185462) | Groundwater microbial communities from aquifer - Crystal Geyser CG19_WC_8/21/14_NA (SPAdes) (version 2) | ecosystem: Environmental > Aquatic > Deep subsurface > Groundwater | place: USA... | reverse complement strand
AGTAAAACTGCCCAGATTATCTTTTTCAAAATTTTAAATTTATGGCAAATATAGAGTAATTTACCCGTTATACCGTACGTACGAAAATTTATATCCTAAGACTAACGCGCATGAATCAGAAAGATTTTAAAATAAGCGGCCAAATTATAGATGTATGGCAGAATTGTATTTATTCCGGTACGGTCCACGTTGTCAATGGTACGATTCAGGAGATAATCCGGGAAAACACCACCGAGACGCATTATATCTTGCCCGGACTGATTGATGCCCACGTCCACATTGAAAGCTCCATGCTGGTCCCAGCCGAGTTTGCTCGCCTGGCAGTTGTACACGGCACCGTTGCTACCGTTTCCGATCCGCACGAAATTGGCAATGTGCTGGGTTTAGCCGGGGTAGAATACATGCTAGAGAACGGCGCAAAAGTACCATTTAAATTTTATTTTGGCGCTCCTTCCTGCGTACCGGCCACTCCCTTCGAAACTGCTGGCGCCGAAATAACTTCTTCTGATATAGAAACACTTTTAAAAAAACCCAAAATAAAATATTTGGCCGAAATGATGAACTGGCCAGGGGTGCTGCACCAAGACCCGGATGTGCTAAGTAAAATTAAAATTGCTCAAAAATACGGCAAACCCATTGATGGCCACGCCCCCGGCTTGCAAGGCGCACAGGCCCACGCTTACATTCAGGCCGGCATGACCACTGACCACGAATGCTTTACCGCTGCCGAAGCCTTGGATAAGCTTAAGTACGGCATGAAGATATTGATCCGGGAAGGAAGTGCCGCCCGCAATTTTGAAGCATTGATTGGGCTTTTACCAGAATATGCGGACGAGATTATGTTTTGTTCCGATGACAAGCACCCCGACAACCTGGTAGAAGGCCATATAAATGTATTAGTTAAAAGAAGTCTGGAAAAAGGAATAGACCTGTTCCAGGTTTTACGAGCGGCCTGCGTTAATCCGGTGCTGCACTACGGTTTGGAAGTTGGTTTGCTCCGGCCCCAAGACCCTGCCGATTTTATAGTAATAGATAATCCACAGGAATTTAACATTTTGCAAACCTATATCAATGGCCAGTTGGTGGCCGAAAATGGCCAAACCCTGATTACCGTATCGCAGAATGAAATTGTCAATAACTTTAATACCAGTTTTAAAACGCCGGATCAATTCCGGGTAGATGCCCCGGCTAATGCCATTATAATAAAGGTAATAGAAGCCCAGGATGGCCAATTAATCACCAATAGTTTAGAGCTACCTGCCAAAATAGAAGCCGGGAATATTATATCAGATACTGCAATAGATGTATTAAAAATAGCGGTTATTAACCGGTACCAGGATGCCCCGCCAGCGCTGGCATTTATCCGTAATTTCGGACTTAAAGAAGGTGCTATTGCTTCTTCCGTGGGGCACGATTCGCACAATATTATTGCGGTGGGGGCAGATGATGAAAGCCTTTGCCGGGCGGTAAATCTGCTGATCGGAGCGCAAGGTGGAATCTCCGGTGTTGGATCTCAAGAGGAGAAAATATTGCCGTTGCCTGTGGCCGGCATTATGTCGCCGGTTGATGGTTACGAAGTTGCTACTGCCTATTCCGAATTAGATGTTTTTGCCAAAAAATTAGGCAGCACCTTAGCTTCACCTTTTATGACGCTTTCCTTTATGGCTTTACTCGTAATTCCGGCTTTAAAGCTAAGCGATTTGGGTTTATTTAACGGGGAAAGCTTTCAGTTTACGCCTGTAATTAAAAGTTAACCATCAAAGTGGCACTAAAAATAACAGCTAATCTTAGGCCCGTAATCATAAATTAAATACTATATTTAATTTCTCAAAACAGAAGCTCAAAATTAAAATAATTAAATTTTTAAATATCAGGACTTTATACAGATATAAATTATTTATATTATAAAGCTGGTATTTATATTTCTTTACAATTTTAAAAAGAAGAATAATTAAATTAATAAGTTATAATTCAAAAGTGTACATTCTTAATTAATTTATGTAGCTTCACTGTATTTAATTTAAAACTTGGTTATTTAAAGTATATAAATCGAAGAAAATAGAACTGATAAAATCTAGAGTAAAATTATTAATCGAATAAAATCCATTCAAAACAAGCTGCGATTTTACTAATTGGATAAGGTTTTGTGTTTCTGAATACAAATTTAAATTATACTGCTCCTAAAATGAATATTAAACCACTGCCATTTTTTCCTACGTACTTGTTCATGCACGTCGCCTCATGTTAGAATATTTTCTAATGATGTTGGTCGCCTTAACAGTAAGTACTTTTGGTACGATTGTCGGCTTTGGTGGAGGCGTATTTATGGTGCCCATTCTCATCCTTTTCTTTCATTTTCCCATAGAAATGGCTATTGGCAGTACCATGACCGCTCTTTTTCCGGCCTCTTTAATTGCTTCCTTTTTCAATTACCGGGAAAAAAATATTGATTACGTAGTAGCTTCGCTCATTCAGTTTCCGGCTGTGGGAGGCACCATTTTAGGCGCTTTCCTGGTTTCCTTTTTACCCGTAATGGAACTACAGTTTATATTTGCCTTTTTCGTGATTATTATTAGCTTTCTGATACTAGCAGATCCGGGACAGAATACCGGCAAAAGTAAAAAATCGGGCGTGATGTATCATGTAAACCACCTACCTACTTCGTTTATTCGGAAAAATCATCAAAAGCATTTGGCCTACCGCATTAATGGCGGAATTGTAGCTTTGTTTGGTTTTGTAACGGGTACTATTGCTGGTTTGTTTGGTATTGGCGGAGGGTTTCTGCAAACACCCGTGATGATAAAAGTATTTGGAATGCCCAGCCGAATATCTACTTCTACCTCTCTTTTTATTTTAACCCTGACCAGCCTCACCGGCCTAATTACTCATTTTTTGCTAGGCCACGTAATCTGGACGAAGAGCGTTCCGCTCATGACAGCTTTTGCGTTTGGCGCTACTCTGGGGCAATATTTAAAACGCGAAAATGCCCGCTTGCCTGCCATTGATATTTTGATTGGCATGGGGCTGTTTCTAGCCGGTATGGCCCTGATTGTGAATATAATTATGAAGGCGAAAGTACTTTTTAATTACAGTTTTTAAGCGATTAAGTCGGCAATACTAATTTTTAAAACTTAAAGCTAGGTGTATGTTGTACCTATGTTGGTTAGGGTTTAAAATATTGTGACTTGCTTATATCATTTAACACAAAAGCCTGATTTGATAGAGCAGGCTTTTGTGTTAATGATTATACCTAAAAGAATTACTATGCCGTTTCGTAATGCATATTCAGTAACATTTCTATTTTCTCGATGGTAAGTGGTTTGGTAATGTAATAGGCGTTATAATTGCTGGCTTTACTTGTATCCTGAATGTGGTTGGACGTAGATAAAATGGTGATGAGAATATCCTGACGGAAATCTTCGGGCAAATTTTGATATAATTCCAGAAATTCAAAGCCATCCAGAACCGGCATGTTTATATCCAGAAATATGAGTTCAGGCTTAATTTCTTGCCCCTCTGCCGCCTTGCTTTGTTGGCTAAGTTTTTCCAAGTAATCAAAAGCTTGTTTGCCATTGTTTAATACTTCAATGTGTTCGGTTATATTCACCCGGTTCAACAAGCGTTTATTTAAAAAATTACTTGTATCGTTATCATCCACCAGTAAAATACCTCTTAAATGCTTCATGCTTCCTGGGTATTTGGCCCTGTTCTTTTTAGAAAATAAATTTTAAATACGGAGCTCATGCCGGATTGGCTTTCTACCTCTACCCGCCCCTGGTTGTTTTCCATGATGCGTTTCACCAGAAACAAACCTACTCCGCTGCCTTCAACGTTATCCTGCAACCTTTTAAATAAGAAAAATATCTTTTTCTGATGCTTTACCAAATTAATACCATTATCCGCCACAGTCAATAATATATAATCGACAGCATCTTCGGCACTTTTTTTTATATAACGGCTTTTCCGGCGTATGATATTTAATGCCGTTGCTAATTAAATTGTAAAGTACGCTTTGTAAATTTTTATTGGTAAACCAAACCGTTTGTTAACCATAAAATATCGGATTACCACAGATAACAATGCCGTGCGGCATAAAACTTAAGGCATTAAATAAATTTTTAAAAACTCCAACATACATGAAACAGGATACTTTTATCTAAAAACTGTAAGATAATTGTTGACTATTCTCTAATTCTTTAATACTTCTATAAAATTAGTTTACCTATTAACTAAACTAAGATAGAAATAAAAAATTATTGCATATAGCACCTGCTCCAATTGTCTGATTGAATCTTTAATCTTACTAATTCAATATTATTATTCTATGTAGCCTTGTTCCCGCATCCAATCATCGTTGTACAGTTTACCAACATAACGCGAACCATGGTCGGGTAACAACACCACTACCACATCTTCTTCGGTTAGGCCGTATTCCTGGGCGTATTCCAGGGCACCGTGCACCGCCGTTCCGCAAGACCAACCCACAAATAAGCCTTCTTCTTTTGCCAATCGCCGGGTCATAACGGCGCCGTCTTTATCGGTAACTTTTATAAATAAATCAATGAGGTCAAAATCTACGTTGCGGGGCAAAATATCTTCCCCAATTCCTTCGGTTTTATAAGGATATATTTCATTTTCGTCGAAGATGCCGGTTTCTTTATACTTCTTGAAAACCGATCCGTACGTATCCAGACCAACAATTTTAATGGCCGGATTTTTTTCTTTTAAATACTTGGCTACGCCGCAAATGGTACCGCCGGTACCTACGCCGGTAGCAAAGTGCGTTATTTTTCCTTCGGTTTGTTCCCAGATTTCCGGTCCGGTAGTGGCATAATGCGCTGCCGTATTCGATAAGTTATCGTATTGATTCGGATAAAGTGAATTTGGAATTTCCCGGTTCAAGCGTTTGGCCACCGAATAATAAGAGCGCTCATCTTCCGGGGGCACATTCGTGGGGCAAACAATTACTTCGGCTCCTACGGCTTTTAATATATTTATTTTCTCGGGGCTTTGCTTATCCGACATCGTGAAGATACACTTATAGCCTTTAGCAGTAGCAGCTAAGGCCAACCCAAAGCCGGTATTCCCCGAGGTTCCTTCAATAATGGTACCGCCCGGTTTTATAAGGCCAACTTTCTCGGCATCTTCTATCATTTTAATAGCCATCCGGTCTTTCACCGAATTACCCGGATTAAAATATTCTACCTTGGCCAAGAAGGTTGGTTTGGCCCCGGCAGTTACTTTATTAAGTTTTACCATGGGCGTATTGCCTACGGCTTCAATTATATGATTTAAATACATGTTCGTAATTAGAAATTAAGCGGTAAAGCCAGTTCGGCAAAATTGCTTCGGGCTACTATACGGCAATTAAAAGTTAATGCAGCAAGCAAAAATAATGCTTTTAAGGCAACATCATAAATTTATCTATTGGTTCCGGTTTTAGCATAACCAAATTGATTAAAATGAAGGTAAACTATATTTGGTCTAACTTATTTTTGGAACCGCCGCAAAATAATCTATTTTTGCATCACTTACAGTTCTGACCTTCATATACCTTTAAAGAAAAGTACACATGAGTGTTTTAGTAAATAAAGATTCTAAAGTTATTGTGCAGGGGTTTACCGGCTCCGAAGGTTCCTTCCACGCGCAGCAGATGATTGAATACGGTACCAATGTGGTAGGAGGCGTAACGCCGGGCAAAGGTGGCTCTACGCACCTGGAACGGCCGGTATTTAATACGGTAGCGGATGCGGTAACACAAACCGGAGCCAATGTTACCATTATTTTTGTACCCCCGGCTTTTGCGGCCGATGCCATTATGGAAGCGGCTGATGCCGGCATTCGGGTAATTGTAACCATTACGGAAGGTATCCCGACGAAGGATATGATTTATGTAAAAGAATACATTAAAAATAAAGACTTAACCCTGATTGGGCCAAACTGTCCGGGCGTAATAACTCCGGGTGAAGCAAAAGTAGGCATCATGCCGGGCTTTGTGTTTAAACCCGGCCGGATTGGTATAGTATCAAAATCTGGTACGTTAACCTACGAAGCGGCCGACCAAATTGTAAAAGCTGGTTTAGGTATATCCACAGCTATTGGTATTGGCGGGGATCCGATTATTGGCACACCTACCCGGCAAGCCGTAGAATTACTCATGAACGACCCCGAAACCGATGCTATTGTCATGATTGGGGAAATTGGTGGTAACTACGAAGCATTGGCCTCGCAATACATTAAAGAAACCGGCAATAAAAAACCGGTGGTGGGCTTTATTGCCGGCCAAACAGCTCCTAAAGGTCGCCGGATGGGCCATGCCGGCGCTATTATTGGGGGGGCCGATGATACAGCCGCCGCTAAAATGCAAATTATGCACGAAAATGGTATTTACGTGGTAGAGTCGCCAGCTAATATTGGCGAAACCATGCTAAAAGCCTTAAAAGGCGAACCGCTTCCGGCTTAATCAAAATTAATATATATACTCCAATAAAAAGGTGCAGCTTATAACTGCATCTTTTTTTATAACCTTTGCCCTGTTAATTGGGTTTAATTTTAAGAATAAACTAATTAGGAATTTATTTTTAAATATAAACAATGGAAAATTTAACTGATCTCGGCCTGGAAAAAGAAACCAATAGAGAACTGGCAGATAAACTGAACGAATTACTTGCCAACTATCATATTCATTATCAGGATTTGCGGGCGTTTCACTGGAATATAAAAGGACCTAACTTCTTTGTATTACACCCTAAATTCGAAGAACTTTATACGTCGGCCTTAACCAAAATTGATGAGATTGCCGAACGCATCTTGACCTTGGGTTATATACCCTTACATACTTTCACCGATTACGTCCGGGTTTCTACAATAAGAGAATATCAGAATTTATCCAGCGACCGGGAAACCGTAAGTGCCACTATCGATAACATTTCCCAGATTATTAAACTGGAAAGAGAAATTTTAAAGTTAGCCGGCGAAAGCAACGATGAAGGTACATTGGGCTTAATCAGCGACGATATAAACGAACAGGAAAAAACCCATTGGATGCTGCGGGCTTTTTCGAAAAGCTAATTACTTGTACTATCCACAATACTAAAATCCCCTCCGCCAGAGGGGTTTTTCTGTTCTCTGCAAAAACACGTCATAAAGTCATCTACTTCTGAATAGTAAGTTATTCAACCGAATTGGCAAACAATTATACTAAGTTACTGGATACGGGCATACCGCTCTAAAAAAATAAGCCCTCAACATAATTTTATAATTATTTGGCGCTAATAAATAAAAAAGGCTTGATCGCTCAAGCCTTTTTTCCCCTAATAAAAAACACCATTTAATATGTTGGCAGGCATACACCCGACCTTATATTTCATAATATTCAAAAACATTTATGTATACGGAAAAGTCCGGGTATTTGGTTGTATATAACTGCTATATATTTTAGTTTTATTTAAGATTAAGTAGAACTAATTGGCGTTAAATTATATACTCTTCTTCATTATCAATTAATTACCTAAACAAATCTGCAAAATAATTTTAAGTGCAAACATTAGCCTGATTAAAAGCCTTCTTACAACCAACTAGAAGAGGAAGACAAAATTACGGATGTAAAACTGGTTTAGCAGCAGCCATTAAGTAACTAAATAGACTGAAACCAGTTATTTCCGCTTCTTCCCTCTTTTATTTTGAAATTTAGTTGATCTATTACTTTCGATAAACGTCCTTATTTCTTCCCTTGTACCTTACCGCCCACATTGATTACAAAACCCGCACTGAACACCGAACTACCGGCGGTTAAATACTTGCGGTTTTTTAAGCCAAAATTACTCCCCGTGGTGTATTGCAACTGCACAGACGGCGATACTACCATCCGTGTAAAGAAAATAGGCTCCAGGAAAATATTGTCTTCGCCGGGCTGCTTTATATCGTTCCGGGTAAATTCGTCCATGTTTACGTAGCTGGCCCGCAAAGCCGTACCGTAGTTCAAAGGAAAGGTTCGGCCTAGCAGCCGTAACAATTTTTTGTCTTTAGAGCTGTAATTTACTTGCAGGAAGTATTTGTTAAAAGTAGTTTCCTGGCGATCTTTGGTCACGACTCCTTCTGTTGTTTTATCTTTAAAGGTGCGGTCGCTGCTGCCCCGGCCTATGCCGGTATATATTTCCAGAACCCGGGTGCCATCCTTCCCGAAAGTAGTAAAATAACCGCCGCCCGCTTCGATTAAATTGTGCCGGAAATCTTTTTTGGTGCGGTTGCTGTTCATCATAGCGCCATTTACAATTACGCCGATATGATGCGTAACCGCATAAGCCGAATTAAAACTGGCGTTGCCTTTCAGGGTAATGTGACCGCCGGCACTCAGCTCTCCTTGGCTACTTAACATGGGCGTATTAGGCGTATTGGGCAGGTAAACCGAGGAACATCCCGATAACATCCAGGCGAAACCAGCTAGAAGACCCAAAGTATAGCGTATATTTTTCATAGCAGAACAGAGTAAATAGAAATGCAAACTTGTACAAAAAACCATCTAATAAGCTACTTTAGGCCCATTATTTATACAATTTTTATACAACGGTTATCCACTTATTTACGCACATTACGAAAGAACTGCCAGCTTGCTCCATCAGTTTTTAGTACGGCTGCTATTTTATAAGTTTATGCCCTAACTTCCGAAAAAATTTTATCCTGATTAACTCTACTAAGCTCTAATATCGAAAAAGGATAAAATCAATTCAGCCAATGCTCTTGCATATAGCTTTATATGCTTTTGAATTGATATTTAAGTTTATCTAACTTTTTACTAAGCTATATACGTAACTGGACTAATGAATATACTAAGTATTAGGACGTAATTAGTTTAAACTATAGTTATGTGTAATTCATTGACAATTGAACGATTAGTTAAAAATCGCACATCAAGATAAATATGTCTTTTTACTTATATGTTTCTATCAATATACAATAGACGGAGAAGGGAAGAGTCATTTGTAATATTCCCGTCAAAGTACCAGAAAAATCCCCAAAAAAAGCTTCGTTCAGGATGCTGGAAAGGCGGTTTCTCTTATAACTACTTTTATGTTAAATAAAGGGTGATTTCTGACTTTTGTTATATTTTAGGGGAGGGGAAAGAAAGGGAATGCCTAAACCCCGTAGTGGGCTAAACATCTGGACTATCTTCGGCATCCGCTAACATGCTAAAATAGTGGAAAGTTTAATTAAATTTGTAAAAGGTAGAAAAAGGAAAACTCTATCTATAGGGCAGATAACCGGAACGAACTCAGTTTATCTGCTAGTTGGAAGTAAATTAAGAACTGATAATCTATTTCAAAAACTATGACAAAAATATTGATTTTTTTAATATTGGGGACCTTTGCTTGTTTTACAACTTTTAACAAAAATAATGCTAATGCAAAAGAGAAAAAACAAGTTAAACCTAGAATATCTTTCACTTTTGATGATGGAGCAATCAATGATATAGGAACCTATTCATTAGAAACGTGGAATCAAATGTTACTTGACAATTTAAAAAAACACCATCTAAAAGCTATTCTATTTTCAATGGGAAATAATAAGACCAACGAAAAAGGAAAATATGTTTTATCATCTTGGAATAATTCAGGCCACTTAATTGCAAATCATACTTTTTCACATCCAAATTTTAACAGTAACAATACTTCTCTTGAAGTCTTTAAGGCTGAATTAATTCAGAATGAAACACTTATAAATAAATATTCAAACTATTATTCCTATTTCAGATTCCCATATTTAAAGGAAGGAAACACAATAGAAAAAGTAATTGAGTTTAGAAAGTTTCTAAAACAAAAAGGATATAAAAACGGACACGTTACGATTGATGGTTCAGATTGGTATATTGATAGCAGATTAGTGAACCGACTTAAAGAAAATCCCAAAGCGGATATTTCAGGATTTAGAGATTATTACAAAAATCATTTATTTAACCGGGCCTTATATTACGATTCCTTAGCTTATCAACTAACAAATAGACGTATTAGTCACGTTATTTTATTACATCATAATTTAGCAGCGTCTTTATTCTTAGATGACTTGATTCAACATTTTAAAGAAAATGGTTGGGAAGTAATGGATGCAGACAAGGCCTACAGGGATAAAATTTACAAAGAAGAACCTGAAAATGTTCCAGCAGGAGAAAGTTTAATCTGGGCATTAGCAAAGAAATCAGGCAAGTTTGAAAAGGTTTTAAGATATCCAGCAGAAGATGGCGAATATGAAAAGCCCTTAATGGATAAACTTGGACTATGATTAGTTGGTTTGATGGCAAATAAATCTTCTGCCAACCACACTTAATAAGCACTATAATTAGTTCCGTTAGGCTTATAAGTACTCTTTATGTAAGATAGACTTAGTAAAGTTGGTCAGAATGCTATAAGGGCATTTTCATAACAAGTATTTTGTTAAATAAGAGCTAAATTCTGGCTTTTGTTATATTTTAACGAAGGGAAAAGAAAGTCAGGGCCGGGCGCCGGTAGTGTTAAAATAAGATATAGGCAATGCAACGAAAACAAATATTTAAGGGTCAACTACTATATGGCACTTAACTTTATAACTTAATCTTATGAAAATTACTTTTAATTACTTTTTAGTAGCCCTCTTCTTATTTGCTTTTTCAAGTTGTTTAAATATCGATCCTGTTGAGCCGATTACAATCATTGAACCACCGACCAATTTACTAGTGGGCAGCGATACTATTAGCACAGGGAGCTATTGGGGGCTTTCTATTGGGAAAAGTGCGGAAAGCACCTATACCACTGTTAAAACTCTAAAAGATTCAAAAGGCCAAGGCATCACGTTCTTAAATGTGGTTTCTAGCATCTTTACTGATGTTACTATGCTGGAGGAAAGATTGCCCTTGTACCAGTCAATATTCTTCGATGAAGCGAAAGGGACCGACTCTGGTGTACAGATAACCTTCGAAGATAATAAAGTAAAAAGTATTTTCTTAAATAATGGCAATAAACTAAACCGATGGCCTGTTAGTCTTTCCTCTTCATCAGCTATCGTGAGGGGAGATATGGTGGGTACTGTTTACGGGAAATTAGTGAGTATTAGCCGCATTAATGCGTTTAAAAGTAAGTTTGAAAGAATGTCACTGTTTACAAAGGATGTCTGTAAGGATTACGATCCTCACATGGCCTTATCGCCTCAATGGTACTTTTCGACCGAGATTGAGCAAGACAAAAAAATGGATGTAGTACAGCTTAATTTAAAAGATGGAGTTCTGCATTCTATCATTGTCAACCACTATCAAACCTACCTCTAATCACGGTTAAACGTCAGCTGGGTTCCTCCCGGCCGACGTTGCATCTTTCCTAAATCCGCTCGTCTCGGTGGACGTTATCCTACTAAGTCTCCCAGCCGTCGTTTAGCCAAGGCCGTTAAGGCTTATAAGTCCAATTATGTTAAACAACCCTGTAGATTTTAGTTAACATAATTTGACTTATTAGGCTAACAGCAGATACCATCCGCTTGCAATTGTTTAAAATACCGATATGATAAAAGGATTGGAAAAGGTTTATTTTATATAGAATATGCCTCTACGCCTGTATAAGAGTTGACAATTGAGGCATATTGAGGCATATTGTGGCTTTATTTTGAAAGAACAGCTACTTTAATATGCGATGGTTGTTTTTCGGAAAAGTATACTTTATGCGTTGCTTTCTGAAAGTCAGCCTCACTAGCCTCGTAAATATTTACAAATTTCTGAGGGTTCCGGTCGACAAGAGGAAACCAGGAACTCTGGATTTGAACCATTATCTTGTGTCCTTTCCGAAAAGTATGGGCCGCATCCTGCATGTCGAATTTTACTTCGGTTATCTCATTGGGTACCATGGCCGCCGGCTGGGAGAAACTATTCCGGAATTTCGCCCGCATTACTTCGCCCCGTACGAGCAACTGAAACCCACCCATTTTTACATTGGGCCGGGGACTATCATTCGGCGCATCACCCGGATAAACATCTATGAGTTTTACCACAAAGTCGGCATCGGTACCCGTAGTGGTCACAAACAAATCGGCTAGTACATTACCCGAAATAGTAATATCTTCGGTTAATACATCGCTTGCATAAACCAATACGTCGGGACGAGTAGCCGCAAAGCGTTGGTCTTCGTACATAAAATCACTCCCGCGAATATTCCGGATTTCGGAGGTAAAAGGTACGGGTTTAAGGGGATCGCTTATGTATTCATCAAAACTTGTTGCTTCGCTCTTTGGTGGCTCAAACGACAATTTACCATTGGCGTGCAGGTATAGGTTTTTTTGTTGAGTTTCTTTAGGAGGCCACTGTTCGTATTTTTTCCACTGGTTAGAGCCGGTTTCAAATATATAAGCCTTTGGTAATTGCGGGTTTGCAGCACCTTTGAGGTAGTGCATAAAAAAAGGCAACTCTATGTTTTCGCGGTAAAACTCACTTGTTTTGGAGCCGAAACGAATATCGCCCAGAAACTCGCCTGTAGAACGTGACCAGCCACCGTGAATCCAGGGGCCCATTACCAACATATTACTGGTTTTCGGGCTTTTGCTTTCGATGCCGGCGTAAACTTTTAGCGGCCCATACAAATCTTCCTGATCAAACCAACCTCCCACTGTCATTACGGCCGGTTTAATGTTTTTAAGGTGCGGTACTGGCGTCATGCCTTGCCAATAGGCATCGTAAGTGCCGTGCTCCATCATTTGGTTCCAAAGCTTGTTTTTACCTTTAAATATCTTATCATTCACATTCTTTAATGGACCTAAATTCCGGTAAAATTCGTAGGAGTCGGGAGTGCCGAATTGTGTAAAAGCCGGTGCCCGATCAGGGGAAGGCGTAGGCCGAGGCTGACCGAAAGAAGAAAGAAAAGAAAAGGTACCCATCAAGAAGAAAGCGCCATTGTGGTGTCGGTCGTCACCCATAAACCAATCGGTTACCGGGGCTTGCGGCGAAGCAGCTTTTAAAGCTGGGTGTGCATCTATTACGGTTGCAGTCGTATAAAAGCCGGGCGAAGAAATACCCCAAGTGCCAACTTTACCGTTATTGTTAGCCATATTTTTCAGAAGCCACTCAATGGTATCGTACGTATCAGAACTTTCGTCCACATCCGTTTTTTTCTTCTTGTTGGGCACATAAGGCCGGTTAGCCACAAAATCGCCTTCCGACATAAACCGCCCTCGTACATCCTGATACACAATAATAAACCCCTCCCGTGCAAACAGCATCGATGGTCCGATGGAGGCCTTGTAACTATTTTCGCCGTAGGGTGCTACGCTATAGGGGGTACGATCGAGCATAATCGGATACTTTTTAGAAGAGTCTTTAGGCACATAAATAGAAGTAAAAAGCTTTACTCCGTCGCGCATGGGCACCATGCGTTCCAATTTGGTGTAGTTTGCCCGTATAAAAAGCGAATCTTCTTTATTAGCCCTTACTTGCGCATGCAGCGGAGTAAGGAAGTTAACAAAAAAAAAGCACAGGAATAAGACCTGTGCTTTTGCTTTAAAAATATATAGTAAAGTTGAAAGGTTTTTCATCGGTGAAGTACATATTAAGTAATAAATAAAGACTAATGGTTCCACTAGTTAAGCGAAGTTTTGGCAGCTTTGCCGGTTTTAGGAGGAGCTGTTTTATTTAAATGTTCTGCCATTACCCGGATAAGTTGCGCATTCGAATAGGGGCGCCAACTATGACCGCCACGCTCACCGTAGGTAATTGTTCCGCCATAAGCCGGATTGGTAGTTTTGGTTAAAAAGTCTTCCATGTGGTAAACGCCTATATTCAGGTAAAAATCGTCCATACGGCCGCAAATAATATTGAGTTTGCCCACTAACTTAGGACCTACCGTAGCCCAATTTTTCTCTAAATAATACCGCATATCATAGTGTTCTTTCCAATACTGTGCTACCGCCGGATCCATTGCCCCGGTTTTCTTGTCGAAGAGCGGCTTAAAATAGCCATCTTCACCCACGGGTCCAAACACCGCACTCCAGATATCCAGTTGACCACCCGAACGGCCTTTAGTGCCATTTACCAATTCCATGATATTCCTTTGTTGGGAAGTCAGGCGCACTTCCCCGCTAGCCGGGTACCGGGTATTGGGAGTAGGTACTTTGTACCATTCGTGTTCTTTATAAAAAGCATTTTTGTCTTTGTATATATTAATTCCCTCTACATTATTAAAATCCAAAGGATCGGGTGCATACGACCAGGTGCCACCATAAAAATCGGGGTAAAAGACCTGCAAGGCAAACGATTCCCAGCCACCCGTAGATCCGCCGGTAAGTAAGCGGGCGTAACCAGCTGATATACAACGGAATTTTTTTTCGATGGCCGGAATTAGTTCTTGGTGAATGGCATCTCCGTAGGGGCCATTGTTAGCCGTATTTACTGCGTATGAATCGTCAAAGTACGGGGATGGATGTTGTAAAGTGATGGCAATAAACCGGGGGAAATTATCTGAATTCCATTCTTTATAAAATTCGTTTTTTTCCTCTTCCGCAAACCGGAACGGAGCGGCTATCGAAAAATGCCCTTGCTGATAAACGGTGGGGTATTGTTCTTTTGGGTTTTGCTCATATCCTTTAGGCAACAGGATAGTAGCACCAATATAAATAGGTTGTCCCCAGAACTTTGACAGCTTCTCACTCTTTATTTTTATATGCTTCACCCATTTTGTGTCGGTCGGTACCGGAATAGGCGGAATTACTTTGATAACTTCCAGCTTTACTACATTATTCTTTTCCGGATCAATGGTTATCTTCTGCACGTTGCTGTAAACGTTACCCGGTGAACGGCGCCAATCCTGACCTTCCCACTGGTCCATGTGCATCCAGAGGGTATGTCCGTCCGACCGCTTGAATTCAGTATATTTATTCAGCACGGCTTGCACGTAGTATTCGCCTTTCGGCAAATCTTTAAAATCATTGATGGGATACCCCAAAGTAGATCCATCAATTACTACCGATTGGCCAGGCGTTAATTTTTCAAAGTCAGCACCAAAGAATTGCGTGCCGTAACGGCCAACTTGTAAACGTGGTTCTAGGGTATCGGTGTGCGAAATAACAAGAAACATACGACCGGTAAGCGGAGTTTTGCTAATAGCAGTAGGGTACGTAATCTCGAATTTAACTTTAGCGGGCATAGTAGCTTGCGCCCTACTCGGGAAAGAAACAGCAAGGGCTAAAGTAAAACTTAACCAAAACATTATATTTAAATTCATTTTTATGTTCATATAAAGACAGATTAAGAGAGGAAAAATATTAACAGGGTAATGCTTTCAGGCAAATGTAAAATCAAAGATTAGTTTTGTTGGAAACCTTAGCCGAAACTAAGAATGCTTTTTCAATGATTTTGCAGATGCCTCAAATATAAATTATGCACTATTGCGGGTTTTTAGCATCCCACTGTTGCTCGGCAAATGGTCGTACCAGTTGCTCATAAACCAGGTGATTAGGTTGGTCTTTCGGTAGCTGATTTAAGCGGTTATACCGGCGCATATCAAACCAACGGTGCCCCTCGTACCACAACGAGTAGCGCCGTTGATTTAATAATTCATCAATTAAAGCTGCTTTATTTCCCACTATGCTCGGTTTAGCAACTTCGAGGGTTTGTAACCCAGCAGAAGTCCGGATGTGGTTTAGAGCTGTAACAGCATCGGCGAGTTGATCGGTTTGAATTTTTGCTTCGGCGTACATCAAAATTAATTCTTCGTTACGAATAATAGATATAGAAGCCGTATTGGAACTATAAAGGGAAGCATCGTATTCGCCAATAATGCCGCTTACGGTGCGAGAGGAAGTGCGTTTAGTTACTTTTCTTGAAACCCTAATATCGCCAGGCTCGGCATCTGTAACAAAAGATTTCTGGGCTACTACTGGTCCGCCTGTGGTATTGAGTTGCTGAAAAAGTGGATTGGTTAAATCGCCAGCAGTGGTGGAATAAGTAAATACCGGGCCGGTTGTTAAAGAGCCGTTTAAATCCAGAAAAGATTCATTTAACACGGCTAGCATTCCCGTCCAGTCTTGCTGGTACATAGCTACCCGGGCTGCAATGGCGCGGTTAAATTTCCGGTAGGTTTCCGGGGTATTAAAGCCAGCATAACCACTGGTTACCGTAAAAGCAAAGCTGCTTCCGGCGGCTGATAATTGGGCTGCTCCTTCATCTAGTAACCTTTTTATTTCGGTTAAACCTTCTTCGTACGATACAAATGGCCCCGGCTTAAGCATATCACCTGAGGAATTTAAATCGGTAAAATTTTTACGAATACCGTTTTTATATTGCATATTAAGCATATTGAGCATTACATAGGCTTCTACGGTATTACCAAAACCTTTAATGCCTTGTTTTTGCGCTTCGGTTAAGGCATTGGGGCCATTCGGATTGGCGTTCTCCGCTGATAATTTAAATATTTCGGCACGACGGCGGGTCTGCGAATAATCGTTGTAATACCCGTTGAAAATAGTTGTGGGACTTAAACCGCCGTTAGTAGTACCTAATAATTCTGTGGTCCAAGTTAATTCTGTAGATGATAGCACATATACTTCCCGCCCAATAACCCCCGATACTTGGTAAAAATTAGAAATGCCATTCCGCATTGACGACTGCAGGCCAACCGCCAATTGATTTATTTGATCCCGGGAGGCATTTTGCAATACTGTTTCTACGGCCGGGGCATTGGGGTCAATGGTGTCGTCTACTTCAAAAAAGCTGCACGCGTTCAGGGTAAGCAGGAATCCAAGTAAAAAGACTTTGTTTTTTATGAAAGTTCTCATGATTAGGTTTCTTTAGAATAAGAATGATTAAAAATCGACAGCTAGATGGAAGAAGATTCTTTTAGTTGCCGGGAAGGAGGCATTATCGACACTGGCACCAACAGATTGGTTACCAAAATTGGATACCTCCGGATCGTAACCCCGGTATTTGGTAAAAGTAAGCAGGTTATTAGCCGAAGTCCCTATTCGAACATTTTCTACTACGTTTTTAAATAGGCTTGTTAAGAATGCTTTTGGTACTGTATAGTAAAGGGCAATCTCTCTTAAGCGTATGTAACTAGCATCCTGAATAAATTCCCGGGCAGTTATATTAGGATTATTAGGAGAGCGGGCATAGCCATTAGGCTGACCAACCGTGCCGTAAAGATTTTCTACTTCGCTCCAGTCTTCGGTAGTGCCGCCGGTATCTTTC
>Ga0210040_10004922_pt1 | contig 17191 bp, 9 predicted proteins | sample CryGeyCG12114_NA_FD_185462 | JGI IMG/M metagenome (GOLD analysis project Ga0210040, IMG submission 185462) | Groundwater microbial communities from aquifer - Crystal Geyser CG19_WC_8/21/14_NA (SPAdes) (version 2) | ecosystem: Environmental > Aquatic > Deep subsurface > Groundwater | place: USA... | reverse complement strand
ACGTTTTCAGGTTGACAAACCAAGTTAGTTGTACTACAAATTGAATGTCATGATGAGAAAATTTCTAGCTCATTTCCCAAATGTTTGCTACTAAGGTTGAACTCACTCAACTCAATTTACTTGACCAGAGACCACGAAAATGCTGGATTGCATGGCATCTTAAAGCATGGCAAGTTTTCTCTACTTTGTTCTAACCTGGGAGTGATAACACTTTTAAAAATAATAAATTTTTAAAGCTTGTAGAGGTTTTTTGTATGGAATTTCATAAAAACTTCTTTAATTTTTTAAAAATTTTTTAAAAATTAAAAAAAAAAAGTTTTTAGTATATGCACATATTAGCCATTTCACCAACAAGCCTAAATAGCTTAGTTAGTTAACTTTACATTGAAAAAGTCCAGCATGATTCAAATGAATGAACATAAACTGACTAACTATAATAATAAGGCGCTCCATCATGATCATGGGTGCATGACAGAGCCTTATATATGTATCTAAAAATGTGCATAGCCTGTTTTTGGGTGATACTGGAGTCTTATTATTTTGTGTGCCACAATTCTCCAGGGAATCATCATGGTAGTATCTCTTTTCCCCCTTAAATCCATTTTCGATAGCAATTACACTCACGAACTGATGAGAATTGAGTAATTTCTCCACAGTCAGCGACCACGGAACCGGGTTTCATGTCAGTACTTATTATTTTTATGGACCAATGATTCAACGCTGTTTGCAGTATTGTGTTTCTGTCATAACTCTTACTTTATCGTCCAAAATCTTTTATTCAGAGCTAGACATTTAGGTAGGTAGTATAAATTTTACTTGTGTACTAAATTTGTTCACTACCTAGTATTGAATTAAAGTCATGTGAAAGAAATAGCTTATTGATTGGGATTTTATGGCAATTTTAGAACATTAGGTGGTGAAATAGTTTTAAGGGATTTCCCGTATTCTTTAAGTTTTATCCAATAGGAAATTTGAAGGTAAGCCATCTATTGAATAAATCTACTACTTGTGCATTTTTTCCTTGGTAGCACTCACAACATAGATAAGTAAGAATGCAGATTTACCGCGAAAGTTAAAACTTCTGCTGTTTTGAATGCAAACATAAACACAAGTAATAGCTACTTTTACACATTAGGTGGCTATCTTCAGATTTCCTATTAAAAAAAACTTCAAGAATATCTCTTATTTTAAAAAATTGCGAACAAATTCTCCATAAACCTACATGCAAACGCAAAATAACATTATTATCAGAATTAGCTGTGCTTTCTCCTGTAAGCAAAATATAGTTAAAAACCTCACTCATCTAAAAATGCATAAAAATTTAAACCCAAATGATGTGAAAAGCCTACGCAGGCAACTATAGCTCCCAAAGTAATAATAATAGACCAACTGACTGCCTAAAGTTTATGATAAATGCCCTTTTTCATGCCTGACACACAAAAAATGAACAAAATACACGAAAGAATGTCCACCATCTGAGGCTGACTAATAATTGTTGCATGTTATGTGTACTATACATTCTTGAAAGGATAATTTTTCAAATTTTTCCCATTACCATTATAATGAGAGGATTATATGAGTGCATAAATTAATGATTGGTCCAGGTACAAAGCCCTTTACCTGCACCATACAGACAGTATATACACCCATATAGTAACAAAACATCCTTTTTTGCACTACTCACAAGCACATACATACTAACTACAATACAGTGAGCATATGACCGTTGCATTTAAATATCTGCGTCTAATACTTAGCTTCTTGAAAGAAATTACTCTTTTTCTCCCATATTTTCTACCGCATATCTCTTTCACATGATTATGGTCACATAAGCCAGTGAGTGAAATGTAAATTGCAAGGAAACAAGATGGGGAGCTCAACATGATAAACGTTCCTCATGCTACGACTTCTTGGGTGGCTTCTCACTCTTCTTAGAGACACACAACATACCAATTGTTGTATATAAAATACTCTTCTCGTTATTGTTGTTATATGTTTTGGTCCGAACCGCCTCTTTGTTGCTCTTCCTAACTCACTCACTCACTTGCTTGCTTACTTACTGTGAGAAAAATGCACTACCATGCACTCAATACTATATTATGACTACTACTCCTAGTTTCTATAGTAGTAGTAGTAGCTAGTGGTGAATAAAGTTTGAGCAGTGCATTTAGTATATGAAATCATTTTGAACCTTGATCCCATCCATTAGACTTGAAGGGGGAAAACGTAATCTTTTCATAGTAATAATGAAAATGATAGTAATAACACAGGTATTCAACAGTATCTGGTACACGTTTTTTGAAGGAAGCCTCAGCGCTCCCACTATCATACCTCATCATATATTGCAACCATATTCGCTTCCACTTTAAATTCAAAGGTCAACTGTTACATTACACACTGTGGTAGACATACACACACACACATATACACACACAGGAGGAAAAATTGTTTTTATTTTTTTCCTAGACAAGTCCCTGTTTGTGTATAATATTTTACACTGATAGTCAGTCAGGGAATCAGGGACTGACAAACTTGAATGGAATTTCCCACTTGGAATAGAAAATAGAGGCATTTTATTAAGGAGTAAAACATGCTTTACGTGCATATGGTTCCTATCTTATGGGATTAGATTGATCCTGTGATAAAAATGTGGTGGTAAAGTAACAACATTAGGAACAAAACTTTTGCTCTTTTCCTTGGAGTACCGGAAGTTGTCAACCTTATAACTAGCACTATCATGTGCGTAAAAAAATGTCCCATAAAACGCATTCATCCACAAATTCAAATGGCTTTTTGTACACTCTTAAGCTTTGGAGAAACAGGGTGATGTATTGTCATACTCCTTTTGGTCTTACAATGGAAACTAGAGCTCGTCTATTGGTCTATCCTATGATCATACAAATCTCGACGTGGCCTTTCATTTAGTCTACTGGAAAACAATGCAAATTAACTTTGGTTTCTAATCTATAGCATGTCTGGGCCACAAAAACACAGATTGAATGATTATTGTAGTTTTCCAGTCTTCTAACTAACTAACTAACTAACTAACCCATTTAAAATGCACTGTGATCAAGTGACAATATTTGGAAGCCAGAGTAAATAAAACCTGAAAACTAGACATAACAATACCCAGGTCGTGACTTTGATACGGGAGTGGGGTACAACGTACAACTTTTACACAACAATAGTGTGCAATTTGGTTGGTCGACTGGTGAAATGAACCATTTTATTGGCCCGATCTTCCCATGGAGTTAGCTAGTTTCTAAAGAGTAGCACTTTGTGTGTGCAACAAAATGGTAAACATTAAAAGGGCTCCTTTTATAGTCCCTGTTAATAGGCTCTGTGTGTAGTGCATATGATGGAAATGACATGAGACATTTATATTTCCCCTTGCCAATAGGAGCAGGAAGGTAAAACGTGAGGGCATTATTTGGATCATATTAGTATTATCATTATAGCATCATTTCCCGTTATGTAAGATCCATTTTATATGGCGAATAAAGTATTCAAGTGGATCAGATAAAGAATTGATATGTCTTCTTGGAAGATATGATGAGCACTATTATATAGCCGTGGAGCCCATTTGGGGAGAGATTTTGACAAGCTATATTTTTTTCTAAACTTTTTAACCTACGAAGGATATGAATGGAAAGTAGCACGTTTTAAGATGGCTTTCACCAAATCGCCCATAAAGGACGCATCATGCAAATCTTAAGTGATTGGTGAAATACATGTAAGGAAAAATTGAACGACCCTTTTTAGTCTCACATTTCTGATAGTGGAAAAACCTGCAGATTTAATACCTGTGGGGACTATGCTGTCTAGTCTGCGGAAAATGGAGACAGCAAAAAAAAAACTCACCAGCTACGTATTACCCCCAGTCTGTAATGCATGCACTATACATATACGATAGCAGTATAGTTAGTTAGTTAGTTAGTTAGTTATTGTACCCTAAACGGCTCATAAAGCCATGGCAAAACTAACAATACTAACTACCAGCCAAGGTGGTGATCTATGGGCAGAAGCTTACCTCGTTAGTTCGTTAGTTAGTGAGACCAAAAACCTGTTGAAATGCGCATAGAGCTCCCCCTGGAAAATAAAAGTTTTCAAAAACTTAGTTAGCATCTGCTCGCATTTTTTCCCTCTTACAGGAGTGTGCATTTGTATTTTTTGTTGGTCTGATTGAAGAATGGGAATATCATCTTGGTTAGTTATAGCTAAGAAATGATTTTGGATATCATCAACTGTATATGGGATCCTGTGATGCTTACTTGTGAAACCTAGTGCAACACCTGAATCAGTGATATTGTTTGTTACAGACTGTGAGGATCACAGTGTTGACCTAGCTTTGAAGAAAAAGTCTAAGGGTTCGTCTAGAGGACCTTCAATGGAGTAGACGCGTCTACGGATTTGTGAATAAAAGAGAGAAAGAGAGGGGAAGAAAAAGATGAGGCACAGAAAAAGATCATACAGAAGGCCATCAGATGTTCTCTCATCCGGGAAAAAATTGTGTATGAAAGGAGAGCATGTGTACAGTAAGACATTACATAGATTTGAAAGGATTTTTAGGGTCTTTTCTGTGAGCATGACCTTTACTTCTTTTTGGAGTTGAGCTGTTGATCACAGAAAAGGATAAGAGGTCTGCCTCTACCTCTATCAAAACTTGTGTATCCATTGAAAACGGGGAACACCTGGTCCTGTCTTCCACACGAGCCAAGGAGAGAGAGAGACGCTATATATAACTAACTAACTTATATAGAATGCGACGATTCAAGAACAAATGGGATATACTATAGGTGTAATTCAATAATGGTATAATTATAGGGAGAAATCTGACTGCCATTATTATTGTTGAGTTACCCAATTTTGAATGCATCCTCTTTTTTCTCTCTGAAGGTGTATATGTAATGCACCGTACGTTTGTACCTGCAATGGACAATTTAACTCATAGTGCTGTATAATAATATATATTGCTCATTGTTATTGTGCATTATGGTTCTTTTATTGTTAGGGACTAACTATGGGCTGCTTTTGTAAACGGAATGCATTTCTTTGCAGTTTAGTTAGTTAGTTAGTTAGTTAGTTCTTCCTTAGTATTTAGGTTTGTACTAACTAACTAACTAACTAACTAACTAACTATAGTATACAAAGGTAGATTCAGCTTTGTTTGCTCCTGGACCGTTGCAATAAACAGGAATAAATCATTTATTCATTTGGTAGCAATATGAAATAGATTCTACTACTGACTGAATAATAGAATAACTATTTGGTCATGCCTGCTTCCCTTATTGAAATAGGTCTTGGTATTAGTTTGTTTAGTTAGTTAGTTAGTTACCAAGCTAGTTTTTGTTTGTCATTTTCAATGATACAGTTGGTTCATTCTCCAGTGAGTTATAAATAGATACCTTTAGTTAGACGAGTACAAGAAACGCAAACCACAGGTCAAATTATTAATAAAAAGCGTGGAAAGCTGACTATATACATGCATACAAGTGAAGACTAACTTCTTTCTCCAAAAGGATAACAAAAGGTGAATAAAAGTGTTTCCCTCTTGTCACCTCAAGTCAACTGAACGTCTGAAAAAAGCCCTCAGATTGCGTCACTACAGCTCAACGTGTGTCGTTATTTTGTCAAGAAAATTGAATCAAAGATGTGTCAAAGGCACTACTCTCTCTCTCTCTATTGATAGCATTTCCCTACTTGTTCTCGTCGTGTGTAAAGCTCCTTTTGACAAAAAGCTCAACTCAAAACACTCATCCTTTTTTCTTCGCTTACTCACTCCATCTTACTTTATACCCACTTGCTCTGACTGAGAAGATGAGTCTAGTTACCACTCACATGACTTTCCATTCCTACCATTTTTGGTTGAGCAGACAAATTGAATCCTTCCATTCCCAGCTTTTCATGTCCACTTTTTTCACACACTGTGTAATGTGTGTGTGCAATCTTCTTAATAAATATACTATATAGGTAATGGGAGCACTCACTCCCTACCTGGGTAAAAAAAACTAGACAATCCATGCTCACTGTGCGTAATAAATTTTTTTTTCACCACCGTCTGGATTTCCGTACGGACAAGTTTATTCACCAGTACTTAAGTTAGTTAGTTAGTTAGTTACAACTACTACTGCTAATAACCCCGTTAAACCAAGGTCGAACACAAATCGTGGTATTATAGTTAGTTAGTTTGTACCCATATGGGAAAATGAGTCTGAAAGTGATTTGCATATGTTGTACAGTGCACTAACTAACTAACTTTACTAGCCAAAGGACGAAATGAGCCCTATTCTACATATTGTGTCTGGAGCGCTCAACAGATGCTCAACTCTGAGAAACATGAATATGATAGGTAGTTAGTTATAGTAAGTAGCAAAATATATAGGAGTTTTGTATATTTCGTTAACCAACTAACCATATATTATATATTATTTAAGGCTGTACACATTGTTTGTCTGCAGATGAAAATTTTTCCCCTGTATATAGTTTATAGAGTAATGTTGTGCGTGTACACTGAGAGCAAGTTGAAAGAAGTGCTTTGGGACGGTTCTTGTGTAATAATAATGAATGTACCATATTCTCGGTCACCAGGTGGTGGCATTAAAAGGGATGATGCCGTACACTCACTCACTCATTCAGCTGTTGCTGGAAAACTAAGAAAACAAGTTGAGAGGCACGCGTGAAAAAATTGTAACAACAACGGTGATTCCACTTTTTACAGGTTAACAAAATGTGGTGGCTGGCTTGTTCACTTTACACACAGTTTTTGGCCTACCTGTTCATGTTACGAGTTTAAAAAGCTAATGCGTGCAAAAGCTATAATATGTAGAAATATGTAAAATTGAAAAGTTTTGAATCCACTATGAAGCCATCGCCTAGAATATGCATTTATTTACGCTTTGGATAAGTTGAGGAGCAAATATTATGCTGCGGACTTTTTCACATCCATCTGTACTTATCTATAGAATTATGAAGAAATGGTCTGAAGGATCACTCACTCACAATGGTAAAAGAAAATGGGGATTTTCTAAACAAATTATTTTGAGAAGCTTCAAGTGTGCCACTACATACAGTTATAGTTAGTTAGTTAGTTAGTTAGAAAGTGAGCCATATGTTGCACTACAAGCCCAGTTTGTTGCTCAGGCTTCTCATACGAATCCTGTAAGCTGTGTTGACTTGTGCAAGTAAAAGTGTATAACCTAAGCCGAAATCATAGATTTAGTTAGTCAACCGGTCAACTAACTAACAAAAAGTGAAATTTTTTAAGAAGATTCCCTTTTCCACGAATTTTGAGCACTATTTACCAAAATTAAGTTTGTCAGGCTTCCCTATTTTCCGCCCTATTTCATTGTAATCAAAAGATGTTTTCGGAACTTAAACGAATCCATCAAAAAGTCTAGACAACTTGGAATCAAAACGTTACAAGACATATGGCACACGCGAGTATTGTTAAACCCCCTCTTTTTTGTGCGTAGTTTACATGCACAGAACCATTTATTTGACAAGGCTGAGAGGTATTATTTGGAAAAAAGACAGGTGCAAAGCCTCTAACTATGACTTAACACTTTTTCCTTGGTCTGTCAGAAATATTGACAAGATCAGTTTTTGACTGGATTTGCAAACTTTTAATAGCGGCCATAAAATAATCACAACAACTCTGACACGCTTGAGCAATTTTCAGGGTTGCGTTCTATAAATGCACATTTTCGTTCTGTCGTAATGTTTGTATTGAGCACTTGACTTGATTACAGGGCGGGTAGTAGAGCAGTTGCCACAAAATTAGCTTGCCTTCTTGAGCACATGGAAAGGAAATTGAGAGCAGACGGTAACTATAGGCGCCCTCTTCACATCAATCTATATAGTTAGTTAGTTAGTTAGCTAGTTATTAACTGAACTAGCAAACTAACTAATGCAATGCGTAAATATTGTGCAGGTCATATAATCTCCTTGGTCACTAATCAATTATTACACCGGAACTAGTTATTCTTCCATGGTGATATTAAAATCTCAAGGCTTATAAATTGTTTTCTCTATCTTGAATATTTTTCTACGCCCTTTTGGAATACAGGGAAACCCTACTAATAGGTAATGCAAAAGAAAGACAGTTTTTACGCACAGCTAAAATATCGATTAACAAAGTTTTGCATACACAATGTTGATTGTGTCAACTACTCAATTGGAAAGCGTACGGGTTGCACAACTCGTCTGCAAATTAAGGATTTATAAACTAGTTAGTTAGTTAGTTAGTTAGATTCGAGCTGGTATATTGCTTTATGGCACACAATGACGTCGATAGAAGAAAAAAAAGCTGACAGCAATATTGGTTTTACTAGTGCTTGGTAGAAATGAATAGTAGAATTTTCGTCAATATAAAATAGCTGACTATCTGCTGCTATCCATGATTTGAGTACGATTCACTCCACACCTTATGCATGACTTGATCCGATTTGTTGTTCACCCATGCATACAATGGAGGATAAAATGGACAACTTTGTCCATGAAAAGAAATGGTTTTCCAAAAATTATTTTCTAGTGGAACGCTAACTGTCTAAAAGTAAGCAACTTTGAAAAACATCTGCTTCTTACCGGAGGGTTACGAACTGAATTTTTTTCCCTCGTGGTAATCCCTACAGCCACATAATATATTTTTTCCCTTCAAAACATAAGATACAAGGGGGGGATATGAAAGAAATGTAAAAATGGACAAGACATTGAGGGGAAGATATAATAAAGACCGTGTCGCGTGCAAGTAAACTAACCCCTCATAGTTTACCTTATGCAATCCAAGTAGCCAACTAAACTAAAGGGCACAAAAAAAATGGATCCTTGAAGGCGCGTGTTCAACTTTTAAACTTTTATATATAACATGTACTACTTCACCTACTTGTATAGTGAGTACACTTGTACAGTTTTCAAGGAATAATCTAAACCAGAGTGGGCGAGGAAATCTTTTCCCGACAGCCAGGTGTTCCTATTCCTACAGACTTGTATAATCATCATCTTCATCTCTCTCAGGCATATGGAGAAAAGTATACACACGCATTATTATTATATAGTTAGTGTGCATCTAGTTGCAAGGACTTTTATAGTGGGGCAAAAAAAATTCCATCTGCTCTGGTTCCTTTTTTCGGAACAACGAACAAACAAAGTAAGAAAAGAAGAATCAGTTAGTTAGTTAGTTACTGGGCACACTTTCAATCAGAATATCATTTGCACGTGCTCTACCTGAAAGTTTTTTTCTTTGGTTTCACAGTGCATTGTCCATGCATTTTTCATCATGGATAGCCTTCGTGCTCAACAAGACACAAATGAATAAATGAACACTGACTACTGCATAGTTTACTGCCTTGTATTTTCTTTGTCCAGTTAGTTAGTTAGGTAACTGAGTCACCCACTAGTCCAGTCTATCTACTCTTAAGTGGCTAGTTAGTTAGTTAGTTAGCATAGTCTGACGACATTGTCAGTCTATTCTCAAGTACACGTGCGGGTAATGCATGCATTATGGAAGCCCAGTGTTTTGGTAACATTTGGAGACATGGGAGAAGACAGTGTAGTAGACTATAGGCTGAAAATCCTTTTGTGATTGTCTTTGACCCTGTCTTGTTTTGTTTCTGTTTGGGTTCTCACCTGCCTATTGCGTAAGAAAATGGGTAGGCTGTTTGTTTGTAGCACGCATGTTAGAGGTTGCCGCATAATAATGAACTAGTGTGTTCCGAATCACTGATCTGGAGCCGCTCAATTATTTAAGGATGACAATGGCAGCTACTTATGACTACATTAAATGTCTACAATGGAGTGATTGAATATCTAATAGCATTGTAAATAGAATGGGAAAACAAATATTTAAAGCTTGTTCAGGCACAGTGTATTATATACAAGCCAAATATTATATAGTATCTACCATTATGGACATGAAATCAAAGTTGGTGATCCGAAAGTTAGGTTTATCCCCATTTTGTATGGGTTTTTTACCCCCAGTTTTGCCATTCATTTTTGAGTATTAAAAATGTCCACTTTGTATGCCGAAACAGGCACTCTTGAAATCATTGCGCATTGTAAGAAAGACTTTGAGATAAGTTTTGAACGAACCATTGGAGCAGAACCCATATCTACAAATCTAATGAGCAAACTGTTCTCTATACCTTGACCATTTTGGAGGAAACTCCAGTTTAGTGTCTTTAGTGGAAAAGGAAGCATTCTCTAGGGAAAACATTGACGTGTAGATAATGTATGTACTACGGAGCACTAACAGAGTTCTTAGAGACACTATACTATACGACTAGTACAAATGGATGCTCCTATTCCAGTCTTGTGTAAAAACGAGTGGCGGGCGCGGCATGGTCTATTTCACACTTTTTGAGACACGTGCTTTTATGGGAAAAGATCGTGTAATGTGTAAATTACATCTCACTGTGAGTGAGAGAATTCAATTCAAGGATAACCCCAAGCTTCTTGGTGTACTGAGTCCAGTCTGATACGGATTTCATTATTATCCATTCAAACAGTAGTCCATGCTATAGTGTTACAAATGTGTGAAATAATTCTAATGCCAATGTATGAGATGTGATGCAACACAAGTTTAAAAGTGCAAATCATTAGATGTAGGTTGAATGAGCATATCCAGTGTTTCGTTATAAAATAAACTTATTGAGTTGATATAATTGCTGGAAAAAAGCAATGGTGAAAACTTTTATGGAGCATAGATTATGTAGCGTAGAAGAGAGCACAAATTGTGTGTTGAAATAGAAACCTAAGAGTTTCGCTTACAATTTGTTAGTTAGTCAATTAGTATAGTTAGTAAGTTGTATTTAGAATCGATAAATTTCTTATACGTGTGCTGGGAACCATATGCATACAAATGGATGATAATTTTAGCAACAAGGTCCCGTAAATTAAAAGCTTCCACGTTCCTATTGTTCTTAATTAAAACCAAGAGTGGGAAACAGAAAAAAATTCTTGGTTCCTTGCTCATACTAGTATGCCGGAATGAAGGGAAAGTTGAAAAGGATTCTATTGAGCACGCCTCATGCCTCTCAAGGGAAGTCAATTTCTGGGTAAATTATGCAACCGAATTTATATACAAAAGGTAGATGAAAAAAACAGAGTAGAAAAAAATATGCATGTTCTGTGTATAAAACTGTTTTCCTACAAATTCCTTTTCTCTGTATGCATTCTATATACAAGAGAGCTGTTTAGTTACGAAAAAACACGTATTATTAGCTCACATTTACTGCTGACAGGAAATGTACGAAAATGGTCTACTTATTTCATAGACACAGTGAATACAGCTACTGTATTTGGTCTACACAAGATGGGATGAAAAATTAATCTGGGAATAACGGGAATTTTCCATGTTGTGCAATAAAAGCAAGGGAAACACAAATTACTCTACAAGTATGTAACAAAAGTAACTTTTTTCCTTCACATTATGTGCATGAAAACCATCCATTGTACTTTTGCAACTATCTTGCCACCAAATAAAGCTGTACTATATGAATTTTTAATGCATTGTGGTGCCATTCGTTTACACAGCTTCCTTAGCTGAGTGTTTTCCCCAAGAAAAAATATCAAGCATTTTTTAGTCTAAAATCTTGCAAAATTCTTTTCCAGTCTTTGAAAATAATTTTATTACCATTTTATACATCACACATTCAGCATCATTTATTCTAGCTGACTAACTAACTAACTAACTTTACATAGTTTAACCCATTCACTGTAATTTCAAAATATACATTTTCATTCAACAAAAAATTGACATTTACACCCATCTGTTTTCCATAAACTATAGTAAGGGTGAGTGAAATCCTCTGAAAGTTACAAGTCAATCATATAAACTACAGTCCCTCCATTATGCTTCATATAGCTATAGTTTAGCTTGCACCATGGAGAAGAATTTTCTTGCCCAAAAAGCAAACGGACTGGAAATGAAATGAAATCAGGACCATGTGACGACATACATGGCCGATTGTAAACGTTTTATGTGAACGTCTGTCCAAATGAGGAAATGATGAGCGAGCACCACATATGTACATGTACAACTTACTCACTATACCATTATTGTATACACAGTCTGTGCTGATTGAGATGTTGAGCGAGTATTGTGAAGGCAATTCTTAAATGAGGAGCTTAAAGAAAAGATTTTCGTTACACTGTGAAGACGGAGACATTTTCAGCAGTTTTTCCTATGCAAACAGAGCATGCGAGGACATATGATCTGATAATGAGTATACACATGTGAACAAATGTTGGGTTACAGAGGTAAGAATTCTTTTCAGCAGCATATACTGTTCCCAAAATGATTGGAATTTAGAGTATGTTATTTCATTCATATAAATATTTGCCAACCAAAAAGGCCCGTAGCTGAAGTTTACAATGAAAAAAGACTGTCAGGGTAATATCTGTGATTATAAACCAAATAAGAGATGAAATTTTTTTGGAAAATTAGATATCCTTCATTTATAATTGAAAAAAGAGTGTGAAGCAATATTTCAAAGACGTACTAATGCAGTTAGTTAGCACATACTAATTTTGTTGACACTCGACCTCTGGTATTTCTTTTCAGTTATATAGTTAGTTGGTTCTAACTAACTAACTAACTTATGTGATAATGATATTATGTTTCCTTGTCGTTTGTATTATCCAGCGGGAAAAAGGATGCACATGCTGCTGGTGGTAAGGTTTGAGTGGCATTTAGGTAATCTGTACCAAAGCCAATATGTAAGTTGTCTTATTTTTCACCCTTCCAGTACAACGACCAAAAGTGAGAGCCCAAAGATCTAATGTGACACCACATTACTCACTTTTCTCAGACCTTGTTTCATTTTTTCAGACCTCTTGTATATTTACTCATGGAAAAAGTTAGTTATGCATGCACGGTACAGTGATACATGCATATAAATATAAGCTATAGTCTTTTATGCTATGCATGTGTATAGTCTGTGAGTAGACAGAACCGGATGCTCTTTTGTGTACAAAATATTTCTCTTTTACTTTGCATTCTCAAATAGTTTTCTTGTATTCCTATTCAAAGCAGTATCTTATGTAGAAAAGTAGAAAATGCGTTACCAAAAAGACTATTTTCCCCTTTTCTTACGTTGATTGGATTAGAACCATGCATATTTGAGGAATCAATCATTACTGAATCTGCGTCCTCGTTATCTGCTGCAACTGTTATTGAATTTCATACTATCTTTTTAAGGGCCAAAAAAAGATAGGCTTACAAAAAATAATGAATAAATAATCGCATAAAGGCTCAGGTTCCAATGGCCAACAAGTTTTTAGTTACAACTAATTGATATGCGCATAGTTTATCAAATGAAGATGATATCAATACCAGAATATAGCATTGATTCTCGTGTTTTGAAAGTTGAGAAGTGGTAAACAAATATTCAAGAAATAATGACTTCATGTAACATTGATAATGCGAATTTACGAAAAAGAATGCTGGAACAATATATAGCTGGAATATAATATGTGCACATTTAGTCTGACATTTATTGTTTGTGTTTATTATTATTTTACTTGGAAAAGCTATTGTTCCTGGATTTGATAGCTTTAAAATGTCATCCAGGGAGTGTTGATAAATCTAAATCCATATGCGCGAAGAATTTATATTGCTACAGTTGAAAGTAAAAATCCCAAAATCTCATCATTTTGTTCCTCAAAACTGACTGCATTAGAAAAGTAGAATTCTCATAAATAGTGTACACAGGAAGGAGCCAGTTTGTGAGAAATCATGTCTGTTATCTTGTACAGCAACCAACATATTGCTAGTCGCATTGTTTTCCAAACATCACTTTTCGTCCAAATTTTGAGCACGCAATCTTCTTCCGGGTAGTTAAGAAAAGCCGCAATATTTTTCTTTATTTTTTATACATCCAGCTAGAAAAAATTACATCATTTTTTTTCCTTTTCACGACTACTCAATACAAAGGATACCAACGAGCCCAAAATTTCTTAACCGGTAACTTGCAGACATTGCGTGCGTCCCTATACAAAAAAAACTGTTCTCTAAAATATTAATTTGGGCAAGCTTCTTTGTTAAAAATCGTCTTATTGAAACCAAACCACAGTACACTATTCATATATTCCTGGCATTTGAAAATACCGCAGCCATAAACTACAAAAAATGTATGCTTAAAAGAATATAAAAAAACGATTCCACTTATTTTTACATGGCAAACATTTCATTTTTTGAGGAAATTCTAGGTGCCGTAGTCTCCGACACCGCCCATAACCTTCCCCCATGGATTTGATGAAGAAAACTTGACAACAAAAACAAAACAAATGCGTGTGACCCAGATTAGGAAAGTATAAAAAGAGTTTCTATGTACACAGACTTTCCTTTATCCAATATCGCAGTCTTGACCAATGGTCGTTACCTTTCTTAATATGCAATCATTTCCCTCCACCCTACTAACTAACTAACAAACTCACTCTACAATGTTTACAAATGAATGCAATATCACTCACTCGCTCTCTAACTAACAAAGCATTGCGTGTCCTGGTGTCCTGTCCTATATATGTATAATGCACGCACTTTGGCCATGGAGTTGATGAACTTTTAATTGGAAGTGAGTGGCATTTGAACTAGGCCAAGTGACGGGGAAAACCCAGAGAAAACAATAATTCATGAAAATGTGGAAAGCAGGAAATTGAATATACAAACTATAGAGGCAGGCAGTGGCACCCTTTCAATTTTTAAATATAGTACACTCATACGCTCCATATGGATATACACAGCAAACCTTTAGCATATAGGGACAAAATGAACCATAGTGTAATGAAAGCGACCTGCCACTACAGACTGTGCGTCTTTCTTTTTTCTAACCAACTTTATCTTATATGTTGTGTGGAATGCATCAGACACACATAAATATTCATATCAAGTGCCAAAGCACACCCACACGTATAATAATATGTACCTTTATGCAAAAATGTACATTTCCAGTCACTGTCAACCAAACTCATCATAATATATTGAGTTAGGCATTGCCACCTGCTGTTTGCATCGCACAAAAGGGACATGTACATATGGCTGACGACTACTGGCACTGGTGAAATGCATTCCTAATATATTTTATGCATACAAAGTGTACCTTTCCTTTTCTTGGGCTCTGTATTACACGTACTCATTACATTATTAATTGCTAGCACTATTGGAAGGAACTGACGGAACTAACTAACTAACTTGAAACCTTCACCTCCATAATTTCCACGCCCAAGACGCACAAGAGACTTGCAAATCATTTGTGCACAATGTGGCCTCGTTTTAGAAACGGATAATTATCAATCCATCATTCACTACCATTGCTATGTCTGTACATGTAATTAAACAGGCCTACCGCAAATTTTGCACGCAATCATGATCATCCATATAGTCTTGAGCTGGAGAATTACGCACATAGTTTATTACAGCTAGTGTGCCTAGATTTTTTTCTTCCTTGCATTGTATTCGATGTAAGATGCCTACTGCTGTAACCAACTAATAAACTAACTAACTAAGCTATAGTAAGTGATAGGGGTGACGACCACTGATTTTGGCGCATGGGAACATTGATAACAGCGGGGTGTTGACAAGCTCCCACCAAGAAGCTCATATAAAAATGAGGTTGACGTCCCCTCAGCCGTTATATTTTGCACTCTGTGTGTCCTCCATTATGATGCTGGGATTGGAGGAATGCTCATGGTGAGCTCGGGTCAATCATTGTACACATAAATCTAGCCTTTTCTATTAAGACACAAGTTTTGTCAGCGTGACAATGGTTAGTTATAAAAGCATATTGGTTTCACGTGTACCCACTATTTAATATGTATAGCTAGAGTTAGAGTTACAAAAAATATTAGCCATTCAGTTAGTAAGTCAGTTGGTTAGTTTTGTAGTCTAGCATTTACAGCTTAAATAATGCTGAAGCAAGATGAGCCAGACGGCAATTCATTAGTTTTTTAAATGGTGGGGAGCATTCAGAAACCCGGTAGGAATTCGATAAGCAGCACAATATTGGAAAGCAACACGTACTGTGAATTCTAGCTAAATGTGGTAGTATAGTTAGTTGCACACAGTATTGAATGCTTTTAGGGGAATCCACCCCATATTGATTCCAGTGCTTGCTAACTAACTAACTAACATATTATATGGGCAGATGAGTCATCAGAACCATTATCGTCTTCTTATTGTTCATTAGAGAGCAATAATGAACTGAACTGGTGTGGGTTTGGTAAATACATATATATACATAGGATCTACCCTATACTTGTCCAGCAGCTGGGCTCCTGTGACCTGCATTCCAAATTCTCAGGACGACTCATCATCTCAAATGTTCACAGTGGTGACCACACTGACAATTAAATTTGTTAATCCTTCCTACATATTGGATTACTGGTGGGGTGTAATCAGCTTGGCAAGTCTAGGGCGTAAGGGTCTTGAACATCAAACGAATGAGGTTTACAGTCTACACAATAGTGAAAATGATCACTTAGTTGGTTAGATAATTGCAATGAAAACTTAGAAGCAACTGTGTATTCCCATTCACAAAACAAATATATATATTTCCTGTATTTCCTTTGATCATGGTTGGGCTCCATTGTCTTTTATTCGGGAGCAATCTAATACATTCCCTGATCAATCTACTGCAGCCTTAATTTTTCAGTGAATACTACTTGGGTTCTTTGCGTAAATTTGTAAAATGTGTTCATTGTGGTCAGAATATTAGATTCATGAAAAAAGAATGCGTAGACCACACGGTATTAACTAATTTTGCAGGTTATTTTTGACTTATTACAGAGACCAATGCATGTAATTGTTAGAGTGAAAAGAGAAAAAGTATGGGGCAATGCACTATGATTGTGGAGAATGATGTGCTTTGGGCACACAGGAAAAAAATGTTCACGCTACTCACTTTAGACTGTGCTGTGAGTGAGCAGCTGCTTTCTTTTGATGGAAATGACCATTTATAATGCCATAAGTAATTGCACCTTGTTAGTTTCGTTATCTTGTTTGCGTATACAGAGTCCACAAGCTTGTGAAAAAAAACTCAACACAGTATGTGCATCTCTCCATATACTATTTGAAAATGATGAGATATTTCTTATGATAAGCGGACTGTATTGACTGGATTTATGAGGTAGATGTTAAGCTCTGAACGTGAATTAGCTTTTTCTTAGATGACAATAAATACAACTTGGTTTGTTGGAA
>Ga0210040_10004921_pt1 | contig 17194 bp, 15 predicted proteins | sample CryGeyCG12114_NA_FD_185462 | JGI IMG/M metagenome (GOLD analysis project Ga0210040, IMG submission 185462) | Groundwater microbial communities from aquifer - Crystal Geyser CG19_WC_8/21/14_NA (SPAdes) (version 2) | ecosystem: Environmental > Aquatic > Deep subsurface > Groundwater | place: USA... | reverse complement strand
GCGCATATATTTTGCCGCCACGATCAGGTAAAAGAAGAATTTATTAAAGTAATAGATTTGGTATTGTATGTATTCAAAGCTTTGGGTTTTGAAGATTATACTGCCCAAATTTCGCTGCGCGATCCGGAAAACAAGCAAAAATACATTGGCACCGACGAAGCTTGGGAAAAAGCCGAAAGTGCTATTATAGAGGCGGCCCAGGAAAAAGGATTGCCAACGGTAACCGAATTGGGCGAAGCCGCTTTTTACGGACCTAAACTCGATTTCATGGTAAAAGATGCGTTGGGCCGGAAGTGGCAATTAGGCACCATTCAGGTTGATTATAACCTACCCGAACGTTTTCAATTAGAATATACTGCACCCGATAATACCAAGCAAAGGCCGGTTATGCTGCACCGTGCGCCTTTTGGCTCCTTAGAGCGCTTTGTAGCCGTGTTAATAGAACATTGCGCCGGTAATTTCCCTATTTGGTTAAGCCCCGAACAATTTGCAATATTACCCATTTCGGAAAAATACCACGATTATGCGCAAAGCGTATATCAACGTTTATTACAAGAAGATATAAGAGGCTATGTAGATACCCGCGACGAAAAAATAGGCCGTAAAATTCGGGATGCTGAAGTACAAAAAGTGCCTTATATGCTTATTGTGGGCGAAAAAGAACAGGAAAATAACCTTATATCGGTGCGCAAACACGGTGAAGGTGATCAGGGGAGTGTAAGTGTTGAGGAATTTATTAAAGATTTCAAGTCGGTATTAGAAGAGATTTTAAGCAAAAATTAGAATTTATTTTTTAAATATAGGAATAAGTGCGATATTCGCACCTTGATTGTAAAAAAACTTAATTTAAGGAGGCCAAGTTATCAATACAAGTACTAACAGACGAATGCCGCAACGAGGAGTTGTTGAAGAGCCCTATAAAATCAATAACAGGATTTTGGCCCGGCAGGTAAGATTAGTTGGTGAAAATGTAGAAACCGGTATTTTTTCTACGGAAGAGGCCTTGCGCCTGGCTCGGGAACAAAATCTTGATTTGGTAGAAATTTCGCCCAAAGCAGAACCACCAGTATGCCGTATTGTTGATTACTCTAAGTTTAAATATGATCTGAAGAAGAAACAGCGGGAAATGAAGGCCAAAACCCAGAAAGTGGTTACGAAAGAAATCCGCTTTGGCCCTAATACCGACGATCATGACTTTGAATTTAAAGTAAAACACGCGCATGCCTTTTTAGAAGACGGCGCCAAAGTTAAGGCTTACGTGCATTTTGTGGGCCGTACCATTGTGTTTAAAGAAAGAGGCGAGGTGTTGCTGCTTAAATTTGCCCAGGCCCTAGAAGACGTAGCCAAAGTAGAGCAGCTACCTAAGTTAGAAGGAAAACGCATGTTTTTGTTTCTGACCCCTAAACCTAAAAAATAATTACAATAGCGGATTGAAATTTTTCAATCCGCATGAATATTTTAAATTTTATTACCAATAATTAAAATAAAATGCCTAAAGTTAAAACTAAATCTGGTGCAAAAAAGCGGTTTTCTTTAACAGGAACGGGCAAAATAAAGCGCAAACACGCTTTTAAAAGCCACATTCTTACTAAAAAAACCACTAAGCAAAAGCGTGCTTTAACGCATATAGGCTTGGTTAGCGAAGCTGATGAGAATCGCGTAAGAGCCATGCTTAACATCTAAAATTATTTTTCACCCGGAACCTGGTTTAAAGAATTTGCTTCAAATCACCAGTCTCCAAAAATTAAATTAAAATGCCAAGATCCGTTAATGTCGTTGCCGCCCGACACAAAAGAAAGCGAATTATGAAACTGGCAAAGGGTTATTTCGGACGTCGCAAGAACGTTTGGACTGTAGCCAAAAATGCCGTAGAAAAAGGTTTAGTTTATGCTTACCGCGACCGCAAAGTTAAGAAAAGAGATTTCCGTGGCTTATGGATTCAGCGTATTAATGCCGGAGTGCGGGAACACGGTTTATCTTACTCCCAATTTATGGGTGCTTTGAAAAAAGCAGGTATTAACCTAAACCGGAAAGTGTTAGCTGACTTAGCTATGAACCATCCGGTAGCTTTCAGAGGAATAATTAAAAAAGTTAAATAATAATTATTTGATTTAAATAAAAAAAGCTTAGCCTTCTGCTAAGCTTTTTTTATTTAAATCAAATAATTATTATTTCTATATTGATTTTTTTATATACTTTGAAAACAAAAAAAGCCTTAAGCTATAAACTTAAGGCTTGTGTAGCGGGGAGGGGATTTGAACCCCTGACCTCAGGGTTATGAATCCTGTGCTCTAACCAACTGAGCTACCCCGCCATTTAATTGGAGTGCAAATGTAGGAATAACCTATTAAGAAACGCAAATTTTGAAATAAAAATATTAGTTTTATTTCCAATACTAAGTCTAACATCGACCTAAACTACCTGCTATGAACAGATACAAATTCATTTCCGAGTATCCTATCAATGCTTCTGCCCGCATGATTTATCCTTATTTAAGTTCCCCCTCCGGCCTCGAGCAATGGTTTTGTGATAAGGTAATTATTAACGAAGATAAAATTTATAACTTTATTTGGGATAATCAGAACCACTTCGCGGAAATGAACAGCCACCGCACAAATAAATCGGTCCGGTTTGTGTTTCTAACCGAAGATAAAAAACACGAATCCGACCCAGGTTATATGGATTTTACCATTGAAACCAGTGAGCTGACCCAAGAACAGTATCTGCGTATTATAGATTATTCGGAAGAAGAAGACATGGACGAAATGACGGAACTTTGGGATGGACTTATTGTGAGCTTACGTGAAATTATTGGGGGCTAAGCTGCGTTATAGAGTAGTAATAAATTAATAAAAGCAATTACATTTTAATTGCTTTATGCTTTCATGAAAAAGTTAGACAAGCTTATTTTAAAATCTTTTTTTGGCCCTTTTCTTTTAACCTTTGCGGTAGTAGAATTTATATTACTTACCCAATACATGCTTAAATATCTCGACGATTTAGTCGGTAAGGATTTGGGAATAAATGTTATAGCTCAGTTGCTGGGCTATTTTAGTTTAAACATGGTGCCAATTGCCTTGCCTTTAGCCGTATTGTTATCGTCCTTGATGACTTTTGGCAACCTAGGCGAACACCACGAATTAACCGCCATTAAAATGTCCGGCATTTCTTTGTTGCGTATTTTGCGGCCGGTTTTTATCATTTCTATTTTTCTGGCTATTGGCGCTTTTTTCTTCAACGAAAAAGTAGTGCCTAAAGCCAACTTAAAAGCTTATAGCTTGCTGTGGGATATTCGCCAGAAAAAACCTTCTTTAGATATCCGGGAAAAAATATTTTACAACGGTATACCGGGTTATAGTATTAAAGTCGACAAAAAATTTGAAGATGGCTCGACTCTGAAAGGGGTTATGATATACGACCATTCAGAATCGAATGGCAACACCAATGTTATCCTGGCCGATTCCGGTAAAATGTACACCAAATTCAACGATCAGTTTTTAGCCCTCGATTTGTACGATGGTCAAATATTTGCCGAAGAAACCCAAGGTGCTATGACTTCGCCGGGCAGCAGCGGTGCTGGCTTTTTCCGGCAGCGTTTCAGTACCAATAAATTGTACTTCAACCTAGCTTCCTTTAACCTCGATCGCACCCGCGAAGAATTATTTAAAGGCAGCAAAATGATGTTGAGCATTAAAGAACTCAAACACGTAACCGACTCTCTTCGCACTCAGCTAAATAAGGAAAAAAAGGCCAGCAGTTTGCAAATTAGCCCGTACTACACTTATATGCCTATCGACTCCAGCCGGCGTGCTTTGGTTAATAAGCCGGTAGGTAAAGTTAGCCCGCGTAAACTGGAGCCTTTAAACCGCGATGCTTTTGCACAAGCCGCTAACAAAGCCCGCAATATTCGCAGTTTTACCACTTCATTTGCCGAAAAGTTAAAAGCACTCTACCGGGAAGCTAATAACTACGAAATTGAAATATATAAAAAATATACCCAATCGGCGGCTTGTATTATTATGTTCCTGATTGGCGCTCCTTTAGGTGCCATCATAAAGAAAGGCGGTTTAGGTATGCCGGTTATTATCTCTATCATCTTTTTTATCATTTACTACATATTATCAATTTTAGGCGAAAAATATGGGCGGGAAGGAATTCTGATAGTGCCGGCTGGTATGTGGGCGGCTAATATGATATTATTGCCCGCCGGTCTGTTTTTTCTGTACCAAGCCCGTAACGATTCTAATTTGCTCGAAGTAGACTTTTGGCGTAAGTTTAGTTTACGATTAAAGAAAAATAAACTTTAAATCCTATAATCTTTACAATTTTTTTCTTAGAACCGAAACTATTCTGTAACTTTGCGCCTTATATAAAATACACGCGGAAAAAAGCTAGATAAGTATTATTACCCGATGAAATTAACAACTGAAGCGAAACAAGAAATTTTTGAAAAAAACAGTTTAAGTAAGTCTAAAACCGATACTGGTTCTCCTGAATCGCAAATCGGACTGTTTACCCATCGTATTAACCACTTAACCGATCATTTAAAAGTAAATCAGAAAGATTTTTCTACCCGTTTAGGTTTGCTTAAATTGGTTGGTAAGCGTAGAAGGTTACTCAATTATTTATCCAAAACTGATATTGAAAGATACCGGGCTATTATCAGCGAATTAGGTATCAGAAAATAAAAATATTAGGGAATTCAATAAAGAGTTCCCTAATATTTTTTATGCCTATTTCTTTCCCCCCTATAAATCTTTTGCAGGCGCCTTGCCTGGTTTATTAATTAATTACAGAATGTCTTATAAAGTTATAAATAAAACTATACGTCTGGCCGATGGTAGGGAAATTACCCTAGAAACTGGAAAGCTGGCGAAACAAGCCGATGGTTCGGTGGTCGTACGCATGGGCAATACCATGTTGCTGGCTACGGTGGTATCGGCTAAAGATGCACGTGCCGGCGTTGATTTTTTACCTTTGTCCGTAGATTATCAGGAAAAATTTGCTTCTTCGGGCAAAATTCCCGGTGGTTTCTTAAAAAGAGAATCGCGTTTATCAGATTACGAAATTTTAATCAGCCGCTTAGTAGACCGGGTTTTACGGCCTATGTTTCCGGATGATTATCACGCGGAAACCCAAGTATTAATTAGCCTTATCTCGGCCGATAATGAAATTTTACCGGATTCGTTAGCCGCCTTAGCTGCTTCCGCCGCTATTTCGGTATCGGATATTCCTTTTAACGGTCCTATTTCGGAGGTAAGAGTAGCACGTATTGATGGCCAGTTTGTTATAAATCCTGGTTTAACCGATTTAAGTCGGGCCGATATAGACCTGATTGTGGGTGGTTCTACCGAAGGCGTAGCCATGGTAGAAGGCGAAATGAACGAAGTGTCGGAAGAGGAAATGTTAGCCGCCATTCAGTTTGCGCACGAAGCCATCAAAGAACAATGCCAGGCCCAGCTAGAATTTGCGCAGGAAGCTGGTGCTACTGAAAAACGGGAGTATTCGCACGAAAATAATGACGAAACGCTAAAAGAACAATTATACCAGGCGGTATACGAAAAAGCTTACCAAGTTGCTTCGAGTGCCAACCCGGTTAAAGCCGAGCGCAAAAAAGCTTTTGGCACCATAAAAAAAGAATTTGTAGAAAGCCTGCCAGCTGAGCAGGAAATAAACGAAGAATTAATTTCTAAATACTACCACGACGCCGAAAAAGCAGCCGTTCGCAACGTAGTATTAAACGAAAGGGTACGCCTAGATGGCCGGCAATTAGACGAAATCAGACCTATCTGGTCCGAAATTAATTACCTGCCTTCCACACATGGATCGGCTGTTTTTACCCGCGGCGAAACGCAATCTTTAACCACGGTTACTTTGGGTACTAAACTCGATGAACAGATGATCGATGGTGCCATGTTCTCGGGTTATAATAAATTTATCCTGCATTATAATTTCCCGGCCTTTTCTACCGGCGAAGTAAAACCAAACCGCGGTCCGGGCCGGCGCGAAGTAGGTCACGGTAACTTAGCTATGCGGGCATTACGTAAAGTATTACCCAACGAAGAAGAAAACCCTTATACCATCCGGATTGTATCAGATATCCTGGAATCAAATGGTTCCTCTTCAATGGCTACGGTATGTGCCGGCAGCTTAGCGTTAATGGATGCTGGTGTGCACGTAAAAGGCGCCGTAGCGGGTATTGCCATGGGTTTAATAACTGATACCGAAACTGGTAAGTTTGCCGTTTTATCGGATATTTTGGGCGATGAAGACCACTTAGGCGATATGGACTTTAAAGTGGCTGGTACCAAAGAGGGTATTACTGCTTGCCAGATGGATATAAAAGTATTGAGTTTAAGTAATGATGTTTTAGCCCAAGCTTTAACCCAGGCTAAAAAAGGCCGTTTACATATCTTAAACGAAATGGCCAAAACCATTACGCAGCCAAACGCCGATTATAAACCACATACGCCTCGTTCGCAAAACTTAATTGTAGATAAAGAGTTTATCGGCGCTATTATTGGCCCGGGTGGCAAAGTAATTCAGCAAATTCAGAAAGATACCGGTGCCACTATCCAGATTGAAGAGAAAAACGATAAAGGCTACGTAAATATTTTTGCCATAAACCTGGATAATATGCAGGAAGCGGTAAGAAAAATTAAAGCAATTGTGTCGGTACCCGAAATAGGCGAAGTATACGTAGGTAAAGTTAAATCTATTCAGCCTTACGGTGCTTTTGTAGAATTTATGGCGGGCAAAGATGGATTGCTGCACATTTCGGAAGTGAAATGGGAGCGTCTGGAAAGCTTAGAAGGCGTGTTGGAAATTGGTGAAGAGATAAAAGTGAAGCTTATGGATATTGATAAGAAAACCGGTAAATTTAAGTTGTCTCGTAAGGCCCTGCTGCCTAAACCGGAAAATGCTGATCAAAAAAATTAAGCTGCACTTTGGCGAACTAATTTCAGTATAAATACAGTTACCAAATAGATATACTTAACCAAAACATAGCTCCTGATTTATGAGCTATGTTTTAAGGTTAAAGAAGCAAAGCTTTAAACGGGTAAGCGTTTTTAAACTTGCCGGCAGTTAATAAGAAGTTGCTACTTGTATTGGCCTGATTTTTTTACAAGAAAACACATTAAATATTATTTCAAAATATACGCTAAATGAGACAGCTTAAAATAAGTAAACAGATTACCAATCGTGAAAGTCAATCGCTGGATAAGTATTTACAAGAGATTGGCAAGGTTGATTTGCTTACTCCCGACGAAGAAGTAACGTTAGCTCAACGCATAAAAGAAGGTGATCAATTTGCTCTGGAGAAATTAACAAAAGCTAATCTTCGGTTTGTGGTATCGGTAGCCAAGCAATACCAAAACCAGGGACTGTCTTTAGGAGACTTAATTAACGAGGGTAACTTAGGTTTGATAAAAGCTGCCAAGCGTTTCGATGAAACCCGTGGTTTTAAATTTATTTCTTACGCTGTTTGGTGGATACGTCAATCTATTCTGCAGGCTTTGGCCGAGCAGTCGCGCATTGTGCGCTTGCCGCTGAACCGGGTAGGCTCTTTAAATAAAATTTCTAAATCTTTCTCCGAACTAGAGCAAAAATTCGAACGGGAGCCTTCGCCGGAAGAAATAGCAGAAGTGCTGGAACTAACTACTTCGGAAGTGGTAGATACCCTTAAAATTTCTGGTCGTCACGTATCGGTAGATGCGCCTTTTGTGCAAGGCGAAGAAAACCGGTTATTAGATGTACTGGAAAATGAAGACGAAGAGTCGCCGGATACTGGTTTAATGAATGACTCTCTGCGGAAAGAAGTACAACGGGCTTTATCTACATTAACCAAACGCGAAGCCGATGTAATAACCCTTTACTTTGGATTGAACGGTGAACATTCTCTTACTCTCGAAGAAATTGGAGAGAAATTTAATTTAACCCGCGAACGGGTACGACAAATTAAAGAAAAAGCCATTCGTCGTTTACGTCATACTTCCCGCAGCAAAGCCTTAAAACCTTATTTAGGCTAATAAAATTTTCAACAGTTAAAAGCCTTAACCTACCCGTTAAGGCTTTTTCGTTTTTAAATAAAAATATTTCCTTATAGTAGTTTATAGTTGCATTTGCTTACTAATTGGGGCTAAACAGAGAAATTGCATAAGCTGCTAATTATTTTGTAATATTGCACCCATTAAATTTTTGCTTTAAACAGAGATGGAATCTGAAATAATAAAATGCTTAATTATTGGCTCCGGACCCGCTGGTTATACAGCGGCAATTTATGCGGCTCGGGCCGGTTTAAAACCTGTTATGTATCAGGGTTTGCAACCCGGTGGACAGCTAACCATTACCAATGACGTAGAAAATTACCCTGGGTATCCGCAAGGTATTAACGGCCCCCAGATGATGGAAGACTTTAAAGCCCAGGCAACCCGTTTTGGTACTGATATCCGATATGGCATTGCCACAAGCGTTGATTTCTCGGGCCAGCCACTACAAGTTACCATCGACGAAACGCATACCTTACAGGCGCATACGGTTATTATAGCAACCGGAGCTTCGGCTAAATGGCTCGGTATTGAATCGGAAGCTCGCTTAAATGGTAATGGCGTTTCGGCTTGTGCCGTTTGCGACGGTTTTTTTTACCGGGGGCAAGAAGTAGCCATAGTTGGTGCCGGCGATACCGCCTGCGAAGAAGCTAGTTATCTGGCTAACTTATGTTCGAAGGTTTACATGATTGTACGCCGGCAAGATATGCGCGCTTCCCAAATTATGCAAAACCGGGTAAAACATAATCCTAAAATCGAGATACTCTGGAATACGGTAACCGAAGAAATATTAGGTGAACACGCCGTTGAAGGTGTACGGCTTAAAAACTTAGTTACCAACGAAATAAAGGATATTCCGGTAACCGGCTTTTTTGTAGCCATTGGACATGAGCCCAATTCTAAAGTGTTTCAGGAATATATTAACCACGACGAAAACGGCTACTTACGTACTATTCCGGGCACTTCTCAAACCAATATTGATGGGGTTTTTGCTTGTGGCGACGTGCAGGATTTTGTGTATCGCCAAGCTGTAACGGCGGCAGGTACGGGTTGTATGGCGGCTTTAGATGCCGAGCGTTATATGGCGGCTAAAGAAATCCATTAAGGACGGCCTACAGCGATTTTTAACTCTTATAATATGAACATACAATAAAAGTAGCAGCAGAATGTTTCTTTAATTACGTCCGATTCTTAACAAATACCAGAACCGACGCTGCTAAATTTAAAGGATAATGTTATTGAATAAACTAAAAATCAGATACTTATTATTCCTCGTTTTAGTTATTACTTTAATCGGTACTTTACCGGGTTATGCCCAGCGTAAAAGTACGCCTAACGCTAAATCAAAAGATTTTTTTAAAGCTAAAACTCCCAAAATAAAATATGTGCGTCCGGATACAACCGTGCTAATTCACTACGAAGATTATCCCGATGAAAAATCGGATGCCAGTAAATCAGCACCGTTTAATCCGGCCCGTAAGCTTTCTATTGTTAGTGAAGATACCTCTTCTTTAGATTTAGGAGAGCAGAGTATTGTTGAAATGTCGGAGCAGGTACTAGTAGATAGTACTTGGATTAAAGTAGCCGGTTATTTTGCTATTTGGGATACCCGGAATATAAATCCATATCGCATGGATGGCCGGAATATTAAAGAAGAAATTCCGTTGAAATTGGTCGATGTGCCCAATAAACGTTTCAGTAAAATGCCCCTGATTACTACTCCCATTACCTCCGATTTTGGTTTCCGGGGTTATCGCTGGCATTATGGTACCGACCTGGACTTAGATACCGGCGATTCGGTACGAGCAGTTTTTGATGGCGTAGTACGGATTTCTAAATGGGATGGCGGAGGCTATGGCAATTATTTGGTGGTACGGCATTACAACGGTTTAGAAACTTTGTATGGGCATTTAAAGCAACCTTTGGTAAAGGTGGGCCAGTACGTGAAAGCCGGTGAGCTAATAGGCTGGGGGGGTAGCACTGGCCGCAGTACCGGCCCGCATTTGCATTTCGAAGTACGCTACCAAGGCAATCCCCTCGATCCAGAAAAGGTATACGATTTCCCGGATTATGCTTTAATGTCAGAAGAGTTTAGTATTTCTTCAGCTTTATTTAACTATTACAACCAAGCGGCTAAAACCAAAGTACGGGCGCGCACCGTAGTTTCGCATAAAATTCGCAGCGGCGATACTTTAAGTGGCATTGCTAAACGCTACGGGGTACCAGTATCGCAAATTACCCGGTTAAACGGTATTTCGGCCCGCAGCACTTTAAAGCTGGGCCGTAACCTCCGGATCAAATGAAAATAATATGAAATTAGATATTCTGGCGTTTGCTTCTCATCCGGATGATGTAGAACTAGGTTGCTCCGGCACCTTACTAGCGCATATAAAAGCCGGCAAAAAAGTAGGCGTAGCCGATTTAACGCAAGGTGAACTAGGCACCCGGGGCACCCCCGAAATAAGAGCTCAGGAGTCGGCGGCCGCTTCGGAATTATTAGGCTTGCACGTACGAGTAAATTTAGGTTTTGCCGATGGTTTTTTTATAAACGATCGCGCGCATCAATTAGCCATTGTAAAAGTAGTCCGGCAATTTCAACCCGAAATAGTTTTAATGAATGCCATTCATGACCGGCATCCGGATCATGGGCGAGGTTCTATTTTGGAGTCGGAAGCTTGTTTTTTAGCAGGCTTAAAGCAAATAAAAACCCTGGACGATGCTGGTCAGGAACAAGAAGCCTGGCGACCCAAAGTAGTTTATCATTACATTCAAGACCGCCTCATAGCACCAGATTTAGTAGTTGATATAACGGATTTTTGGGAAGAAAAAGTAGCCACAATTCTGGCTTTTAAATCGCAATTTTACGACCCAACTAATGCCTCGCCCAACACTTATATTTCCGGCCCGGATTTTATTAAATTTATCGAAGCGAGGGCGCGGGAAATGGGGCATGCTATTGGCGTTACCTTTGGCGAAGGCTTCACAAAAGAACGCCACATTGGAGTCCGCAATTTATTCGATTTATTATAATCTAGAACTTAATCCGGTTTCTTTTCCAGTTTGATTCGCTAGCCTGATTAGGCGTAGCGGGATTTAAAGTATTAGTTGCAGGAGCGTTATTCTGGAAAAGAAAAGCCGTTAATACAGCTGCTATTTGTGCTTCGGCACTGGCCGGTGCCGGTATAGAACTTTCCGGGTTATAATAGTTCTGAATAAATTTGGTGTCGAAATTTCCCGATTGGAAAGCTTCGTGTTGCATCACAAATTTACCAAAGGCTAATGTGTTTTCAATACCGGTAATTTGGTACTCGTCAATTGCCCGTACCATGCGGGCAATAGCTTCTTCCCGGTTTTGGCCAAAAGTGATCAACTTAGCAATCATAGGATCATAATAGATAGGTATTTCCATGCCTTCCTCAAAACCATCGTCTACGCGCACACCAATGCCTTGCGGTCTTTTATAGGTGGTTAAAGTGCCAATATCGGGTAAAAAATTATTTTTTGGATCTTCGGCGTAAACCCTTAATTCCAAGGCATGGCCGTTTATTTTTAAATCTGATTGGGCGTAGGAGAGAGGGTAGCCCTGCGCTATTTTTATCTGCTCTTTTACTAAATCCAGACCCGTAATTTGTTCGGTTACTGGGTGTTCTACCTGCAAACGAGTATTCATTTCCAGGAAATAAAAATTGTGCTTTTCATCCAACAGAAATTCTACGGTACCCGCCCCCACGTATTGGCAGGCTTTGGCTACGTTAACCGCACATTGGCCCATTTGTTCGCGCAGTTCTGGCGTTAATACAGCCGAAGGGGCTTCTTCTATCACTTTCTGATGCCTTCGCTGAATAGAGCATTCGCGCTCAAATAAATGTACTAAGTTGCCGTGTTCATCGCCCAGTACCTGAATTTCGATGTGCCGGGGAGAGGCAATGTATTTTTCAATGAAAACGGAACCATCGCCAAAGGCCGATAAAGCTTCGCTAACTGCCACCTGCATCTGGCCTTCAAAATCAGCCGGTTCCGAAACAATGCGCATTCCTTTACCGCCACCGCCAGCACTGGCTTTTATCAAAACCGGAAATTCGACTTGTTCTGCCGCTTTTTTAGCTTCTTCCGTATTCGTAATGGCTTCGGCTGTGCCTGGTACCATAGGAATATTATATTTTAGCACGGCGGCTTTAGCAGCTAATTTATTGCCCATCAATTCAATAGAATCGGGCCGGGGGCCAATAAATATAATACCCGCAGCTATTACTGCCTGCGCAAAGGCGGCATTTTCAGATAAAAAACCGTAACCCGGATGAATAGCATCAACTTGCAACTTTTTACAAGCCTCTAAAATGGCTTCCATGTTTAAATAAGAGTCAGCCGATTTAGGACCGCCTACCCGTACCGCTTCATCGGCATACAGTACGTGAGGCGCCTTTCTGTCGGCATCGCTGTAAATAGCAACCGTTTTAATGTTCATTTCTTTTGCTGAGCGCATTACCCGCAAAGCAATTTCGCCCCGGTTAGCTACTAAAATTTTATTTATTTTTTTCATGTGCCCAGTAAAGTTTTGCTTTTCAAAGAAACAATTTTAAGCCGGAAGATAAAACTTGTTTTGGAAAAAATAACGACTAAAAGGTTAGGTGCCAACATTGGATATGAACAGATAAACCTATAAATTTGGCGCGACGAAATTGGCTAAAATCTTTTCCCGATTGCCAATTCTTTATTTAATTTATACTTTTAATTAGTTATATAGTGGATTTATTTGCAAAACTACTTGACAATCGTGGCCCTTTAGGAAGTCATTCGCATTATGCCCATGGTTACTTTGCTTTTCCGAAATTAGAAGGCGAAATACAGCCGCGCATGCAATTCAGGGGAAAAGAAGTACTAACCTGGAGCCTGAACAATTATTTGGGTTTAGCCAATCACCCGGAAGTGCGTAAAGTAGATGCTGAAGCGGCAGCTGCCTGGGGCATGGCTACACCTATGGGTGCCCGTATTATGTCTGGCAATACCACCCAGCACGAATTATTGGAATCGGAGTTGGCTGCTTTTGTGCAAAAAGAAGATGCCTTGCTGTTAAATTTCGGCTACCAGGGAGTGGTATCGATTATAGATGCACTGGTTGACCGGCACGATGTTATTGTTTATGATGCCGAATCGCATGCTTGTATTATTGATGGCGTGAGGTTGCACCAAGGCAAGAGGTTTGTATACGCCCACAATAATATGGATAACCTCGAAAAGCAACTGCAACGGGCTACCCGCATGGTAACCGAAACCGGTGGCGCGATACTGGTTATTACCGAAGGTGTTTTTGGCATGTCGGGTAATTTGGGAAATATGCCGGCAATTATAGCCTTAAAAGAAAAATACAATTTTAGGTTATTTATAGACGATGCCCACGGTTTTGGCACCCAAGGTAAAACCGGAGCCGGTACCGGCGAGCATTTTAATATGCAGGATGGTATTGACGTTTATTTTTCAACGTTTGCCAAATCTATGGCCAGTATAGGTGCTTTTGTAGCCGGACCGAAGCAAGTAATAGAATATTTGCGCTACAATATGCGTTCGCAGATATTTGCCAAATCTTTGCCTATGCCGCTGGTTATAGGTGCCCTAAAACGCTTGGAATTATTGAGAACGCAACCACAGTTAAAAGATAAATTGTGGGAGGTTACGCATGCGCTACAAAACGGGCTTCGAAGCCGTGGCTTTAATATTGGTACTACCCAATCGTGTGTAACCCCTGTTATTTTAAAAGGACAGTTATCAGATGCTACGGCTTTAACCCTCGATCTACGGGAAAACTACAGTATTTTTTGTTCAATTGTAGTTTATCCGGTGGTGCCAAAAGATGTAATTATGCTTCGGCTTATTCCTACAGCTGTGCACACCTTAGAAGATGTGGAAGAAACAATTCTGGCTTTTGAAAAGATGGCACAGAAGTTAGATCAGGGTTTATATGCTAAAACCCCAATAGTTTCGGTTTCTTAGAAACTGTTTTGCGTGTAAACACGTAAATAAACGCGTATTTTTTGCTTCTAATTCAATTTTTACTATATTAGAGCGATCAAATACATTGTTTCACACACATAACAAAAAACTAATGAACAAATTCAGCAAAGTTAGAGATTTAGTAATGTCACTTGAGGGTGATTTCGAGAAGTTCTATGAAAAAGGCAATTCTGCCGCTGGTACCCGCGTGCGCAAAGGCATGCAAGATTTAAAAAACATGGCCCAGGAACTACGCAAAGAAGTTCAGGACATGAAAAACAGCAGTGGTGAAGAAACTAAAACTAGCACTAAAGCTAAGAAATAGAAATTCAACTTTGTTAATAAAAAAAGTGACTACATAGTCACTTTTTTTATTTTATAGCTTTTTCAAGCTAATTTCTAAACCACCTTATAAATTTTTAACTTAACTAAGAAACTGTTTTAAAACCAATTAAACAGGTAAAATCTATTTTTAAAAACTGCTTAAACAGCTGAAAAATCAACCTTAAGACTTAAATTTCATTTTTAAAAATAGGTATTCAATAGCTTTTTAAACACTTTCTAAACTATTTCTCTTTGTTTATCTAAAAAGCTATATTAAGCTACAGCTATCAAGTAATAATTTTTCTTTCCCTTCTGCACAACCAAATATTGATTGTGCAGTAACTCGAAAGCACGACCAGAGTCGTTTAAGCTTACTTTTTGCCGGTTAATACTCACGCCTCCGTTCTGTATCATTCGTTTGGCTTCCCCTTTCGATTCAAAAATTTGATTTTGGGTAGCGTCGGCTAATAAATCAACAATGGTAGCAGCCGTGTTATATGCCTCTTGAGTTACGCTTATATAAGGCACTCCTTCAAACACAGCCAACAGGGTATCTGGCGCTAAATTCTTCAAAGCCTGAATATCGCCTTTACCAAATAATATTTCGGAAGCTTCTACGGCGGCTTGGTAATCTGCTTCTGAATGTACGCGAGTAGTTACGTCTTGGGCTAAAGCTTTTTGCAGGCGGCGCAGGTGCGGTGCTTCATTGTGTTGAATTATGAGAGTTTCTATTTCATTCTGAGGCAATAGTGTATACACCTTAATTAGTTTTTTTGCTTCTTCATCGGCCAGATTGAGCCAAAATTGATAAAAATGGTAAGGCGAAGTTAAAGCGGGATCTAGCCAGACATTACCACCTTCTGATTTGCCAAACTTTGTTCCGTCAGATTTGGTAACCAATTTACCTACCAGAGCATAAGCTTTGCCGCTCTCTATCCGCCGGATTAATTCTGTACCGGTTGTAATATTGCCCCATTGGTCGGAAGCGCCCATTTGCAGAAGTACATTTTTATGTTTGTACAAATGATAAAAATCGTAGCCCTGTAGCAATTGGTAAGAGAATTCCGTAAATGAAATTCCTTCCGCCCGCCCTTCTCCTTCCTCGTTTACACTGAGGCGTTTCTGCACAGCTTCTTTCTTAATCATGTAGTTAACGGTTAGATGTTTTCCTACATCCCTTAAGAAACTTAAAAAGCTGAATTCCTTCATCCAATCGTAATTATTAACCAATTCTGCCGAATTCGCTCCGCAGTTAAAGTCCAGAAACTTCTCTAATTGCTTTTGAATGCCGGCTTGGTTGAACTTTAATTTTTCTTCAGAAAGCATACTGCGTTCCGAAGCTTTAAAAGACGGATCGCCAATCATACCGGTTGCACCACCTACTAAAGCTATTGGCTTGTGCCCAAACCGCTGTAGGTGTACCAAAAGCATAATAGTGGCTAAGTTTCCTATATGCAGCGAAGCGGCAGTAGGATCAAAACCAATGTAACCGGTGGTCATTTCTTTAGCGAGTTGCTCCTCGGTACCCGGCATAAAGTCGTGGAGCATGCCTCGCCATCTTAGTTCTTCAATCAAATTCATATATGTTTCATCAAGGGCAGGCACGAAAAAGCCCGCAGATGTTTTATAATTGCGGCTGCAAAGATATTAGAAAATTTCAGGGGTTGATAAAAACACAGAGGCTAATGTAAACCTATAGAGGCGACTTTATTCTTTATGTATAAATTTAAAATAGACGAATAACCAGTTTATGGTAGTAAAATAAATATTGTTAGGCAGAATACTTATTTCTGCCTGATTCTAAACTGCCTTAAAATACAGGGAATAAGTTATTGATGTACAATTTAACGAAATTATTGCCGGGCTGCAAAACAGACATCGTGAATGAAACTTAATTTTTGAATAACCTTTGGCCTAATAACAAAAGGATAAGGATCGTTTAAACCCATGCTACGGTTTAGGCTATTCATGGCAAAGGTTAAAGGCAGCCACAAACTCATCAAATCATTAAAATTTTTCAGCTCGAAAGGGTCAGTGCTGATATCGGCAACTAAGGTTGGCGTTTCTGCAACTTCTGGTCGTAAGCTTAAGCCAAAAGCATAAGCAGTTTCGAGGGTATCTATTATATGCAAATAATGCGCCCAGGTTTCGGCCCAATCTTCCCAAGGGTGCGCGGTGGCATAAGCACTAATAAAAGTTAAACTCCAGTCGGGCGGAGTACCTTGGGCATAATGGGTTTTCAGGGCTTCACCGTAATCACGGCGTTCATCACCGAAAAGTTGTCGAAAAGGCGCCAAGTTATCTGTTCCATCAATTAAGCGTTCCCAATAATAATGGCCTACTTCGTGCCGGAAATGTCCCAGCACAGTTCGGTAAAGTTCTTCCATTGCCCGGCGGGCCATTTCTCGTTCTATGTCGTCGGCTTCAGCAATATTTAATGTAATTAAGCCATTGGCATGGCCGGTTAAGATGCGCTGACCGGCATCCTGATGTTCATCGGCCATAAAATCGAAAATAAGGCCTTTTTCGGGGTCGGTAGATTTGCTGATAACCGGCAATTTTAAGCGTAGCAAAGAGTAAACCAACCGGTGCTTAGCTACTTCAATGGCCCGCCACCGGGTTAAATATTCGGGTTTGCTCAGGTCCGGAATGGTACGGTTAAGCGCACAGGCCTGGCAAAAATCTGATTCGCTATGCTCGGGCACTAACCAATTGCAAACCTCATGCTCGTGATTTGCGCAATACCGGTATAAAATGGTGTCTTCATCGTCGTAAGTCCAGTACATTTTATTGCCCATGTTAATGAGGGGCATTATTTGAAGAGTCTGAGCATT
>Ga0210040_10004920_pt1 | contig 17195 bp, 14 predicted proteins | sample CryGeyCG12114_NA_FD_185462 | JGI IMG/M metagenome (GOLD analysis project Ga0210040, IMG submission 185462) | Groundwater microbial communities from aquifer - Crystal Geyser CG19_WC_8/21/14_NA (SPAdes) (version 2) | ecosystem: Environmental > Aquatic > Deep subsurface > Groundwater | place: USA... | reverse complement strand
GACCAGATCGTTCACGACGTGGACCTCGTGCTCGACGCCGTTGGCGGCAAGGAGGCGGCCCGGTTCTTGCGCATATTGAAGCCGGGTGGCGCACTCTTTCTGGTTTTCCGCTCGGGTTCGATGCCCAGGATGAAGCTGATCGGCTGGGGATCACGGTATCGACAACCCAGGTCCGCTCCAGCGGCGCGCAACTGGCGCAAGCAGCACAGCTGTTTGACAACGGCACCGTTCGCGTCGTGATCGACAGCACGTTCCCGATCGCGGAAGCGGGGCTCGCCCATGAGCGCGCCGCGAACGGCGGCATCCAAGGCAAGATCGTCCTGGCCGTCAAATGACTAGCAATACTGAAAGGACAACGGCCATGCTGATCGTGACGGGATACATCCACCTCTCACCGGCGGACCTCACAGCGTTCCTTGGCGACATGGCGACGTTCAGCAGCACGACCCGCGCCCGTGACGGATGCCTGTTTTTCGCGGTAGCGCCCGACGATCCGCAAAATGGAAGGCTGCTCGTCGTCGAGCATTGGCGCGACCAGGCAGCGCTCACCGCTCATCTCGCCGCCGATGACACCAAGGCCTTCGTTGAAAGCTGGCAAGGGCGGATGAGGGCAGACCTCACCAAACTCGACGCAGCAAACGCGCGCGCGCTCATGACGCCATGAAGGAGAGACCACGATGCAAGGCACTCATGCAACTGGCCACGCCCGCTTCCTCGAGATCGAAGGCGGCCGTATCGCCTACGACCACACTGGCGGTGATGGTGAGCCGATCATAGCCATTCGTGGAATAGGCGACCTGCGCGCAGAGTACCGTCACCTTTCACCCGCACTCCAGGAAGCAGGCTTTCGAATTGTGAGCATGGATATACGCGGCTTTGGCGAGAGCAGCGCGACGTGGAACGACTATTCGGCCCGTGCTTCGGCCGGGACGTACTGGCGCTCGTGAAACACTTGAATGCCGGTTGTGCCGTGGTACTCGGCAACTCCTTCGCAGCCGGATCGGCCCTGTGGGCGGCGAGCGACGCACCGGAGCTGATCAGGGGCGTTGCTCTGCTTGGATCACCCTGACAGGCATGGGATGATTCACTTTTCGGCTGATGGGTGGAGCTGACAAGGGCTGGGCGGTGCCTTGTGCAGCGATCCAACTCGCGCAGCAGCCTTTACTTTCCTCTGCAACCTCAACTGCGCAACGTTTCGTACAAGAACGAGCTATGATGGATAGCCCAGCCAAAAAAGCGGACCTCTGATAGCGTCTGACGAGTTTCGACCCTCGCTCGTTGAGGATAATCGAGACGTTGGAACCATCTGAAGCAGCTGCGGTTCTCCCCGCGCGCGAGACCGGGCGCTCGCAGATTGATTCTATCCGCGCAATAGTCCCTGATGCATCGCAGCGCAGATTTGAACGGAAGCGATATGAAGCAGAACTGGCCGAAACAAATCTGGATCGTGCGGCATGGTGAAAGTGCCGGGAACGTCGCCCGTGATGCCGCAGATCTTGCAGGCCATGCTCGCATCGAAATCAATGAACGCGATGTCGACGTACCCCTGAGCGCTCTTGGCGAGCAACAGGCTGACGCGCTTGGGTCCTGGTTCGGCAGCCTGCCTGCAACTGAGCAACCCGACGTCATCGTGGCGTCGCCCTACAAACGGGCTTTGCGGACAGCGGACATCATTGCGCAGCAGATAACAGCGCGCCCCGGGCTGAGCGTCAGCACCGACGAGCGGCTGCGTGAAAAAGAGTTCGGCGTCCTTGATCGGCTGACGCGGCGGGGAATCGAAGAGCTGCACCCGGACCAGGCCGAGTTCCGGCGCATCCTGGGAAAGTTCTATCATCGGCCCCCGGCTGGCGAGAGCTGGTGCGATGTGATCCTGCGGCTGCGAAGCATGCTCGATACCATTAGCCTGCATTACGCTGATCAGCGCGTCCTGATTGTCGCGCATCAGGTCGTGGTCTTGTGCATGCGCTACATTATCGAAAACCTGTCCGAAGAGCAGATCCTAGAAATCGACCGCCAAGGCGACGTGTCGAACTGCGGCGTCACCGAATACACGGCGGAAGCCGACAAGGAGGTCGGGGGTGGTCTCGTCCTGACGCGCTACAATTTCGTGGCGCCGCTCGTTGAAGCGGGAGCACCCGTGACAGCTGAACAAGATGCAAACGTGGCAGCTCGGTGATGGACGTGCAGATCATCGACCGAAACTTTCTAAGACGCTTGCCCTTGCCGCAACCTTCGGAAGGCAGCAAGGAAGAGCGCGGCCGCGTCTGCATCATCGGCGGCAGCAGGGAAGTTCCCGGAGCCGTTCTCCTGGCCGGCTTGGGTGCTATGCGCGCCGGTGCCGGCAAACTTCAGATCGCAACCGTCGAAAGCCGCGCCGGAGCTCTGGCATTGGCTATGCCCGAAGCGTTGGTGATTGACTTGCCGGAAACGCCCGCAGGCGGACTGCAGTGTGGCCCGCTCGCGTCCCTCGCCTCCAGATGGGCCGACACGGCTGCGCTGCTTGTTGGACCGGGGATGGTGGAAGAGCCGGACTGCCACGACGTCTTGAAATGTGTGCTCGATAGCAACGACCAAGCGGTCATCGTCGTGGACGCCGGCGCCCTTTCGCGCATCATGGAACTCGGCGACAGTCTTCGCAGACGGTCCGGTCGCGTTATCATCACCCCCCATGCGGGAGAGATGGCAAACTTGCTGGGCGTAGACAAAGAGGCTGTTGAGGCCGACCCCGCGTCAGCGGCCTTAGGCTTGACGCATGAGCTCGGGCTGGTGGTGATCATGAAGGGCAGCAAGACGATCATCACTGCACCAACTGGCACCTGGCGCTACGAAGGCGGTGGCGTGGGCCTGGCGACCTCTGGTTCCGGCGATGTCCTGGCCGGCATCATTGCAGGGTTGGCCGCGCGTGGAACCGAGCCAGTGAGCGCAGCCCTATGGGGCGTTTTCCTTCACGGCGAAGCGGGTTCGCAACTGGCGAAAGACGTAGGTCCCCTTGGGTTTTTAGCCCGCGAAATCCCAAACTGCATTCCTAAGCTCATGATCGGATTGCGCTGACTGGCGGTTTCAGCACCGCGGTCGCATCGCCGCTCCGACTGACGGAGCGTGTAGCAGTCTTCTCTTATAAAATTGTGTTCTCGCCAACTCAGAAGCCATAAAAACGCCGTTAGCTGGATCATCGATGCTTGAATGGGACCGCTGAACCTATGAGGAAGAGGCGTTTGACGGCGGAGGTGTCGACGCCGTTGAGAAGGCCCACATTGTGGGCCGCATCGCGCATTGCAGCTTCCGAACTTTAGCGTTGTAAGCTGTTGCCGGCGAAAGCGGCAAGATCCGCAAGGCACGAGGCATTGTTCTGGATCGCCGAACCCCATGCTTCGTGCGATCGCCTCTACGGGCTTGAAGCCTTCTTCTAGGCCTAACCGCGCAGCCTCAATGCGAAGCCGCTCAATAGCCTTTGCGGCGAGCGACAGCGCCGAGAACTGTGACTGACCACCCGGGCGCCGAGGGTAGACGACGAGTTCTCGCGGAACGGCCCGTACCAACTCAGTGCCATGGTCCGCCTCGATCAGGGTCAGCGCGAGATCAATGCCGGCCGTGATGCGAGCCGACGTCCAGACGGGACCGTCCGCCACGAAGATGCAGTCGGGTTTGACCTCCGCTGCGGGGAAGCACCGTTGCAGGTCGTGCGCACAGGACCAATGCGTCGTGACGCGGCGACCGTCAAGCAACCCTATCTCGCCCAGAAGGAACGCCCCAGTGCACACGCTGGCGACACGCCCCGCCTGCGCGGCCAGACGTTTGAAAGCCGCTCAAGCCAAGCCAGCAAGCTAGTACGAGTGTCGGCCATCAGCTCGAACAATATGGTTGCCGACAGTGATGCGGCGTCTCGCATATGTCAGGCAGCTATAGTGCGAAGGCGATCGTATGTCGACGACTGCGAACGGGACTGTCCGAAGATCGGCTTGCCTTTGGTGGAAAGCTGATGAACGCCAGCTGCCTCACACCGTGGCGCTTTAAACGGACAGCGTTTTCATTATGCAGACGCCGCATCCCCCACGAGGAAAACCAGTGAACAGACCGGAGCGCAGCTCGTAGTCTCGGGGATCTTAGTGCCGCGCAAAAAGCTCAAGGCGTGGACCACGTCATAGGCCTGACACGACCGGATACACCCTCTGTAGAGGTACAATCGGTTCGGTCAGGAAACATTCGGCTGACGGCACCAGCGCTTATTTTGCTTTTGATCGGAACGCCTAGGTCACTTTTTACTGGTATGTGTTCTGGGAATAGAAAATCCCATCGTAAGCGCCGCATCGACTATCTAGACGTCCGGCATCTAACCGCACGCAGCGGCGTTACTTCAATCTCCGGTTGAGCGTCGGCCCCAATATTCACAATTTCAACACCGTAAATACCGGTTCTACAATCACGCTTCTCTCGGCCTTCGTGGCTGTCTCCGCTTCAGCGTGGTTGGTCTACGGGAACCAGCCGACGGATCTAGGCCACAGGATCTCGGTCACCCAATCCAGTGCGGATGTAAGCTATCCTGTTTTTTGACCGATCATACCAACAGAACGAGACGCACAGATCAACGGGGCAATGCATACTTCATCGACCTGGAAACCGGAGTTAGGCGCCTGCTCCGGCGCAAGGGCTCCGACTTCATCGCGTTGACTGCTATTCCTGAAAATCCGGTCACTTCCTCGTCGTCCAAAAGCGATACGGCAAGTACTCTCTGGTGGAATACGCGTCAGGAATAGACACGATGACGGTGCTTCAAGAGTTCAACTCTGAGTTGCGAATTCCGTTCATGCTGGGCAACAACGCGTGCGCCCTGCGTCCCCAGGGCAGAACAGCCAAGCAAGCCTAACGATTACGAGGTCGTTTGCAGTCAACAGGTCGCCGCCAGAGGTCCTAAGCGATCTTAGCTCTGTGTTTCTGAAGCTTTCTGTTGCTACGCGGCGTGACGCTGGAGATCCTTCTTCATTTCCTCCAACAGGGCGGTAAGCTTTTCCTTCAACTCAGCGGTTGCAAGCGCCGTCGGATAGGAGATCGCCACGCCGATCACCTCGTGGCTGTCGGGATCGCGCAATGCGATCCCTTGTGACGACACGCCCTCGTAGGAATCGTCCACCGAAGAGGATTGGCCGGTTTCCCGAACCTGCTGCACACGCTCTCTCAGTTCTTCATGCGTAGCCGGCGTGGTCTTCGAGAAGACCGGCAGCTGGTCCGGCACCCGCAGCCACCATTCCTCCTCGCTCAGCAAAGCCAGCATGGCGCGACCATTGGATGTCGCGTGCGGCCAGGCGCGATAGCCGGGCGTGGTGGCGATTGCGACCGGGCTTGAGCCGCGCACCATCCGCAGTACGCACATTTGCTGACCATCGAAAACGGTGATGTAGCCGGTATGGCCGCCGATCGCGCAGACCTGCTGAAGCCGCTTCTGCACCAGATCAAGGAAGCTCTGATGTGCCCGCGAAATCTGGCCGAGTTCGAAGAGACGAATGCCGGGACGATAAAGTCGGCTGCCAGGATCGAACTCCAGCATGCTGGTTTCGCGCAGCGTCTTCATCACCCTTGAGACGGTAGCCTTCGGTCGTCCGGTTCGGCGCGTCAGCTCGGCCTGGCTGAGCGCCGGTTCTTCGAAGGAGAAACAACCCAGAATGGCAACGGCATCTTCCAGCGCGCTCATCGAGCATCCTCCCGCCTCACACTCTAAAGTTCCATTATTGGAACAAGATGTCAAATATGAAACTTTTTCTGGACTCATGTTGCGTGCCCACTTACAACCTCGGCAGTATTCTTCATGCCTAAAAAATAGGCGCGGAAGGTTCTTGCGCTTGGCCAAGCGGTCAGGACGCCTTTCACAAGCCTGCAGAAGAATCAGGATGGGAAATCAAGGAAGAGCTGTCGGTAACGGCGGCATCGAACGGGCAAGGCCGACGCAGCGGGCCCAATGGGGATGATCTTTATGCAAGCGAATTCCAATATCTATCGTGCAGGCATCGACATCGGCGGCACCTTCACCGATTTCATCCTCTTCGACGGAAGCGCCGGCTCGATCCGCCTCCACAAGTGCCTGACAACACCGAGTGATCCGTCGCAGGGCGCGCTAGGCGGTCTCGCCGACATTGTAGAAGCCGCTTCTATCTCAGTGTCCGACCTCGACGAGATTGTGCATGGCACGACGCTCGTCACCAACGCCGTCATCGAGCGCAAGGGTGCGCCGGTCGGCCTGATCACCACCGAAGGATTCCGCGACATTCTCGAAATCGGCTTCGAGCAGCGCTACGACATCTACGACCTGTTCCTCACCTTCCCCGATCCGCTCGTGTCGCGCTCGCGCCGCCTCGAAGTCGTCGAGCGTATGGGTGCAGACGGCGAAGTCATCAAGCCGCTGGACGAAGCTTCCGTTCTTCAGGCCGTGAAGAAGCTTGCGAAGGACGGTGTGGAAGCCATTGCGGTTTGCCTGATGCATTCCTACCGCAATCCCGCCCATGAGCGTCGGGTGCGCGAGATCATCAAGCAGCACTACCCCGAGATCGCTGTTTCCATTTCTTCGGAAGTCGTCGCGGAGATCTCGGAATATCAGCGCTTCGTCACGACTTGCGCCAATGCCTATGTGCAGCCGCTGATGGACCGTTATCTGCGCCGCCTGGAGCAGGAATTGAAAGCGCGCGGTTTCCGCGGTGCGCTCCGCCTGATGCATTCAGCCGGGGGTCTTGTTTCGCTCGACGAAGCCCGCGAATTCCCGATCCGCCTGCTGGAATCCGGCCCGGCCGGCGGTGCGCTTGCGACGGCCTGGTTCGGCAAGGCGGCTGGCAAGGACAATGTGATTGCCTTCGACATGGGCGGCACGACTGCCAAGGCCTGCATGATCGAAAACGGCATGGCGCATATCGCATCCTATCTGGAAGCCGGCCGCGTGCGCCGCTTCAAGAATGGTTCCGGCCTGCCCATCAAGTCGCCGGTTGTCGATATGATCGAGATCGGCGCCGGCGGCGGCTCGATCGCCTCCATCGACGAAGTCGGCCTGCTGCAGGTCGGCCCGCATTCCGCGGGTGCCGCCCCCGGCCCTGCCTGCTACGGCAATGGCGGGACCAAGCCGACCGTAACCGATGCCAGCGTCGCGCTTGGCTATTACGATCCGTCCTTCTTCCTGGGCGGGCGCATGACGCTCGACCTCGACGCCGCCGAAAAGGCGCTGAGAGCGGTGGCCGAGCCGCTCAATGTTTCCACCGTCGAGGCAGCCTGGGGCATCCACCAGGTGGTCGGCGAGAACATGGCGAGTGCTGCCCGCATCCACCTCGTGGAAAAGGGCAAGGACCCGCGCGGTTATTCCATGATCGGCTTCGGCGGGGCTGGACCTGCCTTCGCCGCCCGCGTTGCCCGCATTCTTGGCGTGTCCGAAGTCATCATCCCGCAGGCCAGCGGCGCCGCTTCGGCCTTCGGCTTCCTGACTGCACCGCTGTCCTTTGATCTCGTGCGCTCGCATCCAATGGAGCTGTCGCCGGACCTCGACGCCGACGCGCTCAATGCAGCTTTCCAGTCGCTTGCCGAAGAAGGCACCGCAAAGCTGCTCGCCGCCGGTGCGACCGAAACGGACATCACGATCGAGCGCACCGCCGACATGCGCCTGGTCGGCCAAGTCCATGAGATCAACGTGCCGATCCCGGCCGGTAGGCTCGACGCTTCCGCTTACGCCCGAATCCGCAAGGCCTTCGAGGATGTTTACACGGCGCGCTACACGCTGGTGCCGGCCGATGCCGAGTTGGAAATCCTCTCTTTCCGCCTGCGCGCCAGCGGTGCCACGCCCAAGCTCACCATCAAACAGGCCGATCTGCCACAAGGCAGCGAGGATGCGCTGAAGGGCACGCGCAAGACCTATTTCGGCGAAGGCTTCGTGGATGCCGGCATCTATGACCGTTATCGTCTGACGCCCGGCATGACGGTGAAGGGCCCGGCCATCATCGAAGAGCGTGAATCCACCACCGTGGTGCCGCCCGGCGACACGCTTACCATCGACGAGGCCGGCAATCTGCGCATCGCGATCGCGGTTGCCAACAAGGGCATGGACCTCGTCACGCCGGACATGACCAAGGCGCAAGCCGTCGAGAAGATCAACTCCGATCCGATCTCGCTGGAGATCATGTGGAGCCGCCTCGTCACCGTTTCTGAGGAAATGTGGCACACGGTTTGCCGCACGGCCTACTCCCTGATCATCTCGGAATCGCAGGATTTCGGCTGCTCGATCCTCGACGCATCCGGCGAAACGCTGGCGCATTCCAGCCGCGTCATGCCGGTCTTCAACCTCACCCTGCCGATGGTGGTGAAGGCAGCGCTTGCCCGTTATCCCGCCGAAACGCTTGAGCCGGGCGATGTGCTGGTCTGCAACGATCCGTGGCTGTGCGCCGGTCACCTGTTCGACATCGCCGTGATCACGCCGGTGTTCAAGAACAACAAGGTCGTGGCCGTGATGGGCACGGTCGGCCATGTCGGCGACATCGGCGGCACGCGCAATGGCATGAAGGCTACCGAGCTCTACGAGGAAGGTCTGCAGATCCCGCCGATGAAGCTGGTAAAGGCCGGCGTTGAGAACGAGGATCTTTTCCGCATCATGGCGGAAAACATCCGCGACTCTCAGCAGGTGCTGGGTGACGTCCGGTCGCTGATCGCGGCCAACGAGACCGGCGGCAAGCGTCTTTCCTCCTTCATGGACGAATACGGCCTGTCGGATCTCACCGCCCTTGCGGAAGTTGTGCAGTCGCGTTCGGAAAAGGCGATGCGCGACGCGATCCGTGCCCTGCCCGATGGCGTCCACCACTCCACCACGACCTATAATCCGCTCGGCACGCCAATGACCGTGCCGGTCAAGGTGACGATCGCGGGCGACGAGATCGAGATCGATTTCGAGGGCGCACCGGCCGAAGTGCCGCTTGGCGGCATCAACTGCACGCTGAGCTACACGACGGCGCACTCCACCTATCCGCTGAAATGCATGCTGACCCCGAATGTGCGCGGCAATGCCGGCTGCTACCGCGCCTTCACCGTCAAGGCGCCGAAGGGCTCGGTGCTGAACTGCAACAAGCCTGCCCCGGTCAGCCTGCGCACCCGTACCGGCTGGTACACCTCGCCCAACATCTTCCGCGCTTTGTCCCAAGCCGCCCCGGAAAAGGTAGTCGCCCATACCGGCCTGCCGAGCCTGATGACGGTTTACGGCAAGACCGCCGACGGCAAGGTCTTCTATGACCATCTGCTGTCGGGCGGCGGTCAGGGCGGGAGTGCTGCTCAAGACGGCAAGTCCTCGGTTCTGTGGCCGACCTCGGCCGCGACCTCCTCGATCGAACTCCTCGAAAGCCGGTCGCCCGTGGTGGTGCTGGAAAAGAGCTTCGTGACCGATTCCGGAGGTGTTGGGGAACATCGTGGCGGCCTCGGCGCCCGCATTCGGCTCACCAAGCGCCACGAAGATGGTTTGCCGTTGACGGTCTTCGTTTCGCCGGAAGGCGTGAACACGCCAATCGACGGTCTCTTCGGCGGCCAGACCGGGCTGCTCGCGCACGGCTATGTCCGTGATACCGACGGCAAGGTCGTGGAAGACGTCGGCAGCGGCGGATTGGTGACGGTCGAGAGCACGGATCGCGTCGTGGAACTCCAGCTCGGCGGCGGCGCCGGTTATGGCGATCCGCTCAAGCGGTCGGTGGACGATGTCGAAGACGATCTACGTGAAGACCGCATCAGCGCGGACAGCGCCGAAAGCATCTATCGCCTGAACGCCCGCAAGAAAATCGCGCGGCCTGACAATCGATGAAACGAAGCGGATCACGACATCCGCTTCGCCTGCCACAATCAAAACACGGTCATAAAAAGGGAATGGACATGCTGAAAATGAACAAGCGTCAATTTCTGTTGGGGTCGGCGGGCACGGCTTTTGCCGTTACGATGCCATGGGCCGTTGATGCACAAGGGCGGCCGATCCTCGTGCTCGCCAGCAATGTCGACATTCCCAACTTCGACCCGCACATCGCCACCGGCTATGCGCCGCAATGGCTGTTCCGCAACACCTATGATGCGCTGGTTCGCGTCGTGAACAATCCGCCGGAAACGCAACCCGGCCTCGCCAAGAGCTGGACGGTGTCCGACGACGGCCTGACCTATGTCTTCGAGCTCAACGAAGCCGCGAAGTTCCACGACGGCAATCCCGTCATGGCCAAGGACGTGGAATATTCCTTCGCACGCCTCCTGCGCCTGAAGCAGGGTCCGGCCTGGATGGTGACCGGTATTCTTGATGGCGAAAGCGTCAAGGCAACGGGTGAGCGCACCGTCACGATGACGCTTAAAAAGCCGTTTGCGCCTTTGCTTTCGGTTTTGCCCTGGATGTTCGTGGTCAACTCTGCCGAGGTGGACGCCAACAAGGGCAGTGACGATGGCCAGGCTTACCTGCTGGCCAACATCGCCGGCTCGGGTGCCTTTACGCTTGGCCGCGCGCGCCCCGGCGATTTGTACGAGCTTATCCGTACCGAGGATGATTGGCATCAGGGCGGCAATCTGCAAGGCGCGATCTGGAAGATCGTGCGCGAACAGGCCACAACGCGTCTGATGCTGCAACGCGGGCAGGTTCATATCGCTCTCGAAATGTTTGCCGAAGACATGGAAGCGGTCAAGGATCTGCCCGGTATCGTGCGGATCATGGAGCCCGACTATCGCAGCTTCTCGATCAAGATGAACACGGCCAAGGGTCCGCTGGCAGACAAGAACCTGCGCAAGGCGATCTCCTACGCCTATGATTACCAGTCCATGCTGGAAGCGGCCGGCCCAGCAAAGCTCATGAGCGGCCCCCTGCCCGAAGGCATGTTCGGCCATGCGCCGGATCTTCAGGTCTACCGGCAGGACATGGACAAGGCCCGCGAGTTCCTTGCCAAGTCGGACTACAAGGATGGCGGCATCACGCTCTCGGCCGTTCATGCAGCGGGTTACGAGAACCAGCGTCGCTGGTGCCTGATCCTGCTGGAATCTCTCAAGGCGCTCAACATCGAGCTCGATATCCGTCCTTCCGTCTGGCCCGATATCGTGGCCATGGCGAAGTCGCCGGACACGATGCCGGACTTCTTCTCGATCTTCCAGTCCGCCAACTACGCCGATCCGGACAACACCGCCTTCGCCGGCTATCACTCGTCGCGCAACGGCCAGTGGCAAAACCCCGTTTACAAGAACCCGGACGTCGACAAGCTGATCGAGGACGCCCGCGCCGAGGTGGACCAGACCAAGCGCGCAGAGCTCTACAAGACATTCCAGGAAGCCGTGATCGAAGACGCTCCGGACATTTTCGGCGTGCTTGAACTGCGCAAGTTCGCGATGCGAGACACTGTGCAGAACTACACCTTCTGCCCGGTTGCCGCGAACACATTCGAAATCTGGCCGCTGTCGCTGGCTTGATCCTTCAAAGGCGGGCTGAGCCCCTCAGCCCGCCTGTCACTTGGAGCCCTGCATGGTCCGTTTCATCCTGCGTCGGCTGGTGCTGCTCGTTCCGGTCCTGATTGGTCTGACGCTGCTTCTGTTCGTGGTCGCACGGCTCCTGCCCGGAGACCCTGTCGGTCTGGCCGCCGGCCCCAATGCGTCGGCAGAGACCATAGCCCAGCTGCGCGAGCAGTTTGGCTTCGACCAGTCGATCCCCCTTCAATACTGGACTTACCTGACTGGCCTCGTGCAGGGTGACTGGGGCACTTCGGTCTTCACGCGCCGGCCGGTCTTTGCCGATATCCTAGAATTCTTGCCGGCTACGCTCGAACTCGTCTTTGCAGCGCTGTTTCTTGCCATCGTCATCGGGATCCCGTTGGGTCTTCTCGGCGCCGTTTACCGCAACCGTTTCCCTGATTACACCACGCGCATTCTGGCGCTGGGCGGCATCGCTATGCCGCGTTTCTTCCTCGGTCTCCTTTTGCAAATGGCTTTTGCCGCCTGGCTGGGCTGGCTGCCGCTTTCGGGCCGCTACCCCTTCATCGAGATCCCGCCGGAAACGGTAACCGGCTTCTACACCATCGACGCACTGATCGCCGGCGATTGGTACGCGTTCCAGGTCGCCTTCGCCCATCTTGCGCTGCCGGCCATCGCGATGGCGCTGTCGCCCTTGGCCACCATCATGCGCATGATGCGCGCTTCCACGATCGAGGTGCTGCAGCAAGATTATGTCATGACAGAACGCGCGCTTGGCCTGTCGAGCCGCCTCATCCTGTTCAAATATGTTCTGAAAAACGCGATGACCTCGACCCTCACCGTGATCGGTCTCTACGTGTCCTGGCTGCTTGGCGGCACGGTTCTGGTTGAAACCGTGTTCGACTGGCCGGGCCTCGGTCTCTACGCGACGCAGGCCATCTTGACCCAGGACTTCATGCCGGTGATTGGCGTCACGCTGGTGATCGCGATCATCTATCTCCTCACCATGCTCGTCGTCGATCTGCTCTACGGCGTCTTCAACCCGAAGGTACGCTACGCATGACGACAACCGATACCGCCATCGTCCAAGCGCGGCCGCAATCGGCGCGCATGGAAAACTGGGGCCGCGCCTTTTATCGTTTCCGCCAAAGCTGGCTGTCGATCGTCGGACTGGCGATCGTGCTGCTACTCATCGTGGTGGCAATCCTCTCTCCCTATATCGTGCCGCACCCCGAACATCTGCAGGGCGTCACCAACACCGCCGCAAGGTTTCAGCCGCCTACAGCCGGCGCCTGGTTCGGCACCAACGAACTTGGCCAGGATATCTTTTCGCTGGTGCTGGTCGGCTCGCGCATTTCGCTGTTTTCGGGAATGGCCGTTGTTTTCATCGCCATCGTGGTTGGCACCACCGTGGGCGCCATCGCCGGTTATTTCGGCGGCTGGCTGGATGAGATCCTGATGCGATTGACCGACCTCCTCTTGACGATCCCCAGCCTCATTCTTGCGATGGCGGTGGCGGCGGCTCTTGGAACCGGCGTTTTCAACATGATCATCGCCATCGCCATCACCTGGTGGCCAGCCTATGCCCGCCTGGTGCGCGGCGAAGTGATCGGCAAAAAGGAAGAGCAGTTTGTTGTGGCCGCCCGTGCGCTCGGCGCCAATGCGACCCGCATCCTGTGCCGCCACATCCTGCCCAACATCGTCTCGCCGATCGTGGTGAAAGCCTCGCTCGACACGGGCTTCGCAATTCTGACAGTCGCCTCACTGGGTTTTGTCGGCATTGGAGTGAAGCCCCCGACGCCTGAATGGGGCACGCTCTTATCTGGCGCACGCTCTTACATGCCGGACTACTGGTGGACGGCCGTAGCACCCGGAACCGCCATCTTCCTGGCCGTGCTCGCTTTCAACCTCCTCGGTGACGGGCTGCGCGATGTGCTCGATCCGAAGGCAAGGCGCTAGGAGACCGCGGCATGGCTCTTCTTGATATCCAGAACCTTCAGCTTGCCATGCGCTCTTACGAGGGCGAAACGCAGATCCTGCACGGCATCGATCTTACCATCGAACGCGGTGAAATCTGGGGCATGGTCGGCGAGACCGGCTCGGGCAAGTCCCTGACCGGCCTGTCGGTGTCCCGCCTGATCCCCTCCCCGCCTGGTCGTTATCTCGCCGGCACGATAGACTTCGCCGGCAAAGACCTCCTGAAAGCCTCTGACCGCGACATGCGCGCGCTGCGCGGCCGCCATATCGGCATGATCTTCCAGGACCCGACCACCAACCTCAACCCGGTCTTCCGCATCGGAACGCAGCTGGTCGACGTCGCGCTTCACGCCGGGCACAACGATCCTTCAATCCTCGGTCTGTCAAAAGACGCGTCGCGCGGCGCGATGAAGAAGGCAGCGCGCAAGACTGCCATCGAGATGCTCGACAAGGTCGGCATTCCCAATGCCTCGGCCCGCATCGACGATTATCCGCACCAGTTTTCCGGCGGCATGCGCCAGCGTGTGTTGATCGCGATGGCGATGGTGGGCAAGCCCGACCTTCTGATCGCCGACGAACCCACTACCGCGCTCGATGTCTCGGTTCAGGCGCAAATCCTGCGCTTGATCCACGATCTTGTCGCCGAGCGGAATATCGGCGTGCTGCTAATCACCCATAATCTCGGCGTCGTCGCGCAAATCTGCACCCATGTCGCCGTGATGTATCGCGGCCGCATCCTGGAATCCGGTCCGGTGCGCGACGTCCTCAAACATCCCACCCATGTTTATACGCAAGCGCTGCTGGATTCCGTTCCCACCGTCCACACCAAGCGCGGCGAGCTGCGAGGCTTGAGCGGCCTGTCCCAGGAGGCCTCCGCATGAGCCTTGAGATCGAAAACGTCACGAAGATCTTCGGCGCACCGCGCAGCGGGATCATCGAACCCGGACAAGGCTTCACCGCGCTCGATAATGTCAGCCTGTCGGTGAAGAAAGGCGGTAGCTTCGGCCTGGTCGGCGAATCCGGCTCCGGCAAGACAACGCTGACCAAATGCATTCTGCGCCTGGAAAGCCTGACCGCCGGCACAATCTGCTTCGAAGGCCAGGACATCCACGCACTGTCCAAAGCGGACATGCGCCGCCTTCGCGCCCGCATGCAGATCGTCTTCCAGGACCCCTACGCTTCGCTCAATCCCCGTATGACGATCCACGACATCGTTGCCGAGCCCCTCATCATCCATCGCGACACTGTGCCGATGACGGCCAAGCAGCGCACGGAGCGAGTGGTCGAGTTGCTGGTGCAGGTCGGATTGGGCACCGAACATCTGTTCCGCTATCCGCACGAGTTCTCCGGAGGCCAGCGCCAGCGCATCGGCATCGCGCGTGCGCTTGCCGTCAATCCCGAACTCCTCATCCTCGACGAACCCACTTCGGCGCTTGATGTGTCCGTGCAGGCCGAAGTGCTGAACCTCCTGCACCGCCTCCAGGACGAACTCGGCCTGACTTACTTCTTCATCAGCCACGATCTCGGCGTAATCCGCTATGTCTGCGACGAGGTCGCCGTGATCTATCGCGGCAAGGTGGTCGAGCAGGGTTCGGTGGAAGAAATCTTCGACCATCCGAAGGACGAGTATACGCGCATGCTGTTGAACGCGATGCCCGATCCAGACCCGGATCTTTCCCCGTTTCACAGGTAAGAAACGGGGAGTTTTCAGCAAAGAACGGGAAGAATTCATGTTGGAACAGAACAGAATCGGCGCCATATCGGTCGAAGCAGGCGCTTGGCGGCGCCAGATTCACCAGCAACCGGAGCTGCTGTTCGACCTGCCGAGCACCGCCGCCTTCGTGGCAGAAAAGCTGAAAACCTTCGGCTGCGATCAGGTCGTGACCGGCATCGCCACGTCTGGCGTCGTCGGCGTCATCAAGGGACGCGTTGGCGAAGGCAAGACCATCGCCCTGCGCGCCGACATGGACGCGCTGCCGATTTCCGAGCAAACCAACCTGCCCCACGCCTCCAAGGTAGATGGCATGATGCACGCCTGCGGCCATGACGGCCACACCGCTATGCTGCTCGGCGGGGCCCAGCATTTGGCCGAAACGCGCGACTTTCAGGGCACCGTCGTGCTGATCTTCCAGCCGGCCGAAGAGGGCGGCGCCGGCGGGCGCGTGATGATCGAACAGGGTCTACTCGAGCGCTTCGGCATCGAAGAAGTCTTCGGCATGCATAACGAGCCCGGCCTCCCGATCGGCTCCTTCGCCACCCGACCCGGCGCCTTGATGGCCGCCGGCGACCGCTTCATGCTGACCCTGCGTGGCCGCGGCGGCCACGCCGCCTCCCCCCATGAAACACCGGATCCGGTTCTCGCCACCGCCCACCTGGTGACAGCGCTGCAATCCATCCCCTCACGCTTCACCAACCCATTCGATCCCGTCGTCGTCTCGGTCACCCATCTCGCGGCTGGAGCGGCCAACGTGCTCAACGTCATTCCCGCTGCGGTTCAGCTCGGCGGCACGATCCGAACAGTGGATGTGAAAACCCGCAAAGCGGTCGAAAACCGCTTCCGCGACATTATCGCCGCCACCGCCAAGTTGTTCGAACTTGAAGCCGAAATCGACTGGCGGCCGGGTTATCCCGTCACCGTGAATGATACCGCCATGACGCACGAAGCCATTGCCGCAGCGAGCACGGTGGCCGGCGCTGATCATGTCGATGGCGACTACCCCTGCACCATGGGCTCGGAAGACTTTTCCTTCATGCTGGAAAAGCGTCCCGGCGCTTTCGTGTGGATCGGCAATGGCGACACCGCCGGCCTGCACCATCCCGCCTATGACTTCAACGATGCGGCAATTGTTCATGGCATCCGCTATTGGGATGCGCTCGCGAGGCGGAGGCTGAGCTAAAAAGAGCTCCGCTTTGTGGAAGTATCTGAGCGTCAGATGGCATAGCTACGATGCTTATCGCGAAGCCACTTCTGTATGGCTTTATTCAGCATGGCGCTCAGGTCTGTCCGATAACCACCAAAGCAGATGCCTCTGAACGCAAACCCGGCACTGACCACAAGTCGTGTCAGTTTACAGGCAACCTGAACCCAAAGCAGACGGTTGGTTTTCCACCGACAGTCGCCGTGGACGCGCTGACCGGGCTCCGACTGGGAAACGATTTCCCAGACGGACTCTGGCCGAAAGCCGACTGCCCGCTTTTAGATCCCAGATGCGGAAAAAGCAGCCGTTCCGCCATGGAATGATCGCTACCGCAAAATTCCGACTGACCCCTACTGAGCCACCCACCCGCGCAGTTGGGCTGCTTTTGTTATGACTGCCCTTTCGATCGCAGGTTCGACGTCGCTCCACGAGTAGATTGTCGGTTTGAAGCCTACCCACAAAGCTTAGCACGTCCAGCATAGTAATTTCCGTGAGATCCCCTCCATTGACACTGCCAAAGGGGGTCCCTAACAATGAGGCAGAATCTGAAATATCGTTCCACGATATAGAACTCTGGGAGGAGATCTATTGAAGATCGTAAGTGTCGATGTCATGCAGGTCCCGAGCGGGAATGCAGGAGCGTCTCGTGGCGAATGGTCCCCCGTCATCGTGCGGGTCAATACCGATGAGGGGATCAGCGGCTTCGGTGAAGTTGGTCTGGCCTACGGCAAGGGCTGGCGTGCCGGTTACGGCATGGTTCAGGATTTCGCCGAGGTAATCATCGGCGAAGACCCGATGAATATCGAGCGCATCTGGGAGCGCATCTTCCGCACGACCTTCTGGGGTCTCGGCGGCGGCACGGTAGTCAATGCCGCC
>Ga0210040_10004919_pt1 | contig 17196 bp, 15 predicted proteins | sample CryGeyCG12114_NA_FD_185462 | JGI IMG/M metagenome (GOLD analysis project Ga0210040, IMG submission 185462) | Groundwater microbial communities from aquifer - Crystal Geyser CG19_WC_8/21/14_NA (SPAdes) (version 2) | ecosystem: Environmental > Aquatic > Deep subsurface > Groundwater | place: USA... | reverse complement strand
GGCCGTCGTGGCGACGGCCACCGCCATCGCGGTGCAGTCCGGGGTCCAGGCCGAGATCCACTGGTACCCGGCGCAGCACGCCTTCGTCAACGACGAGCGCGAGAGCTACGACGCGGCCTCGGCGCAGCTGGCCTGGGCCCGGGCGACGGACTTCCTGCACACGCACGTGCGCTGAGGCCGGGAGCGCCGGCTCACGACCAGCCCGTCGTGGCGGCCGAGTGGGCCGGCGCCTCCACCAGGCCGTGCGCGACGGCGTGCACCACGGCCTCCAGCCGCGAGCCGACGCCGAGCTTGGTGAGCACCGCCTGGACGTGGGTGCGCACCGTGGCGGGGCCGATGCCCATCGCCTCGGCCATCTGGGACGTCGTCGCCCCCTGGACCAGCCGGGCGAGCACCTCGCGCTCGCGAGGGGTCAGCAGGCTGGCGGTCAGGTGCGCCAGGTCGGTCGCCGGGGACGGCGGGCGCAGCGCCTCGCGCAGCAGGTGCGGCGCGCAGTAGAAGCCGCCCGCGGCCACCTCGGAGACCGCCCGCAGCACCTCGGCCAGGGGCTGGTCCTTGGTCGCCACGCCCTCGGCCCCGGCGTCCACCGCCTGGCCGACCAGCCGCCGGTCGGCCGTGGCGGTGAGCAGCAGCACCCGCACCTCGGGGTGCGCCCCGACGAGGGAGCGCGTCGCCGAGAGCCCGTCCCGGTCGCTGGTGAACCCGAGGTCCATGACCACGAGGTCGAACGCCTCGACCGCCGCGCGCGCCAGGGCCTCGCGCACGCTCGTGGTCGAGGTCACGGAGTGCCCGCCGCCGCGCAGCACCACCGCCAGGGCCTCGGCGAAGACGACGTGGTCGTCGCAGACCAGGATGCGCGCCATCAGCCCGGCCGGGGGAGCGCGGGGGCGCAGGGCAGCGTGACGGCGGCGCAGGCCCCGCCGAGCGGGGATCGGCCCAGGGTCAGCCAGCCGCCGGCCGGCAGCACCAGGGCGCGCACGACGTCGAGGCCTGCACCGCCGGGCCGCGCGAAGCCGCCCGGCCCCGGGCCCGGCCCGTCGTCGTGGACCTCCAGGCGCACGCCCTCCGGCTCCGCGCCGTCCGCCTCGGGCGGCGGGCGCGGGTGCCCCCGCACCCGCAGGAGGACCTCGCCGCGGGAGCCCGCGGCCGCGAGCGCGTTGTCGAGGAGGTTGTGCACCACCCGGGAGGCCGTGGTCGCGTCGACGGGCACCCACAGCGCCTGCGCGGCGTCCACGGCGATCCGGGGGTGCTGGCTCGGCGCCGCGCGGGCGGCGGCCAGGGCGACGGCGTCGAGGCGGCACCGCTGCGCGGGGGCCGCGGGGGCGGCGTCGAGGGCGTCGGCGAGCGCGACCGCCTGGTCGAGCTCCGCGGTGGCCGTGGCGAGCAGGCGGTCCACCTCGCCCGGCTGCCCGCTCGCGCTGCCCGAGGCGGCGGCGAGCAGCAGGCGCACCGTGGCCAGCTGGTGGCGGAGGTCGTGGTGGAGCGCGGGCGCTCCCCACGCGTCGTGGGGCCGGACGAGCGTCACGGGGCCCTCCGGCGGGGCACCTTGGGCGTCGCGCCGGACGGCGCCGTCGCCGGTGGGGGAGGAACCGGCGGGCTGACCGGTGCGGGGCTGACCGGTGCGGGGTCGAGCAGGTGCACCTCGCCGCGCGAGGACGGCTCGGGGACGGCGGCGAGCACCCGGTCGAGGGCCTGCTCCGGCTCGGGGCCCCGGGAGGTCAGGCTCAGGACGGCGGCGGAGGCCTCCAGCCCCGGCTGCGCCAGCACGGCCCGCACCAGGCGCAGGGCCACGGCCTGCACGGCGACCTCGGGCGGGTCCTCGACGACGACCGCGAGCTGCCCCGGGCCCAGCGGCACCACGGCGTCCGCGTCGCGCAGCACTCCGCGGACGGCCCGGCCGAGGGCGGCGCCGCCCAGCGGGCGCTCGCCGCCGCCGGAGGCGCTCTGGCGCACGCGCAGGACGGCGACGGCCCAGCGGGTGGCGCTCGAGCGGTCCTCGCCCGGCGCGGGCTGCACGCGCAGCACGGCACCGCGGGCGGCACCGCGGGCGGCACCGCGGGCGGCACCGCGGGCTGCCGGCGGGCTGCCGGCGGGCCGTCGGCCCACAGGTGCCACCACAGGGCGTCGGGCCGGCCGGCGACCCGCGCCTGGACGCTGACGCACTCGACACCCGGGTCGAGCAGGTCGCGCGCGCCCGCGGCCAGCCGTGCGGCGCCCGCCGGGTCCAGCGCAGCGCCCAGCAGGGTGCCCCCCGGGGCGGGGGTGGTACGGCCCAGCAGGGCCTCGAGCGCGTGGCCGACCTCCTGCAGCTCCACCTGGCCGCTGGGGCGCACGAGGACGGCGGCCGCCAGCGCCCCCGCGCGCCCGGCCAGGTCACCCGCCCCCGTGAGAGCCCCCGCCACGAGCACATCCAACACGTCGCGGGCCCAGATCGGCAGTCTTGACGATCGTGCTCAGGCCCGCTACGGCCGCGCAGCCCTCCGCCTCGAGCGGCTCGTACTCGACGTGGAAGACCGCCTTGCCGGCCGCGGTGAAGGCGGCGTAGGCGCCGCACTCGTCGTAGCGCAGGCACTCCTCGTTCACCGCGAAGTCGAACAGCGGCTCGAGCTCGGCGACCTGCTCGACGTCGTTCTTCAGCCCCGCGGCGAGGCCGCGCTCGTGCGCCAGGCCGGCGAGCGCGGCGTTGAACCGCAGCTGGTCGTCGGCGGTGAGCGGGAACCCGCTCTCGTCGGCCCACCCGTCGACGTTGTCGAACTCGACCCCGTCGAAGCCCTTGTCCCGGCAGCGGTCCAGGCGCTCGGCGAGCAGGGGCAGCAGGACGTCGGTGCGCCGCACGTCGAGCCAGCGCTCGCCCGGCCAGCCGTCGAGCGGCTCGCCGAGGACGTCGTCGGGGAACCGGCCGGCGTCCGGGCGCCACTCCTCGAAGGCGCCGGCGTTGACGTAGCAGACCGCCCGGCGTCCCCGGCGGTGCAGCTCGGCCACCTGCTCGGCGCTGGTCTCCTCCCCGTCGACGTCGTAGACCTCGGCGTCCACCGACAGGTCGAGCCGTCCGTCGAGCTGGTACTGCCACGTCGTGCCCGCGGAAGGGCGCCACCGGCCGCCCCCCGCCGGCGGGACGGCGGTCACGGAGGTGGCGGGGGGCGAGGGGGGCGAGGGCGACGCCGACGGCCGGTCGGACGAGCGGGAGGGCGACGGAGACGGCGACGCGGGCTCGGCGCCGCCGCGCCCGCCGGAGCCGCACCCCGTCGCGGCCGCCAGCACCAGCACCGCCACCCCCAGGACGCCCACGGGTCCTCCTCGCCAGCCCACCGTCACAGCCTCCAGTCCGCCGTCACAGCAGCGCCCGCGCCCCCGGGCGGGCCGCCGGGAAGCCGCCCCAAGGGTGCGGGACGGTGCGGTCGGTCACGAAGGCGTGCCCCGCCCCCAGCTCGCCGGCGCGCGCCGTGGTCGCCGCGATCTGCTCGGGCGGGCAGCCGTATACGAGGTGCCAGACCTTGCGGCGCGGCATGCGCGCCAGCCACGCCGGCGGCTGGTGCGCGGCGTACGCGGCGGCGTCGCCCTCGAACACCCCGGTGACGTCGAGCAGGGCCAGGTGGGCCGGGTGGGGCACCACGCCGGGGTTCCCCACGACGAGCCCGGCCCCCGCCTCCCGCACGCGCTGGACGCACGGCTGGAGGTGGACGGCGCCGGCGACGTCGGACGGGAAGCGGTCGAACATCACCCCGCCGACGCGGTAGCGGTGCACCCAGGCCCGCACGTCCTCCAGCACGGCGGCCGCGGGGCGGTGGCCGTAGTCGACGTCCACGTAGCCCAGCACCCGCACGCTGCGCAGGCGGGCGACCGCCTCGGGGTACCACGGGTCGTCCTCGTCGCCCGGTCCGTCGTGGACGTTGACCACGACGAACGAGGGGCGCGGCTCCAGGTGCGCCAGCTCCTCCCACGCCTGGGGGTCCTCCGCCGGGTGGACGTACCAGGGGGGCGCCAGCCGGGCCTGGCTCACGCCGCCACGCGCGGGTCGGAGACGCGGTGGGCGACGAGGGCCACGGCACCGAGGAGGGCAGGGACCACGGCGACGGCGAACGCGTCGAGGCCCTGGACCAGCGCCACCCCGGTGGCGACCGCCACGAGGGCGCTCACCAGCACCGCGCGCCACGGGGCGCCGAAGGCGTTGAGCGCCGCCGCCGCCGTCGTGGCGCCGGTGAAGGCCGCCGTGACCGCCGCGTCGACCGTCCAGCCCGGCTGCGCCCCCGGCCGTGAGACGACCGCCAGCGCCGCGACGACCGCAGCGGTGGCCGCCGTCGCCAGGGCCGTGCCGATCGCGGCGTGCCGGGCCCGCCGGGCCGCGGCCGAGACGACGTGCAGGCGGGAGGCCGAACGGCGCATCCGCGAGCGCAGCAGGACGATCGCGGGGTCGGCCACGACGGCCCCGGCCACGCCCGCCACCACGAGGCCCGCGGCCTCGGGGGCGGGCACGAGGCTCAGCAGCCCCAGGAGGCTCGCGGCCAGCAGCAGCGCCTGCAGCGCGGCGGGGGCCGCCGCGTGCCAGTCGCTGGCGTCGGGCGGCTCCAGGCCCCCGGCGCGGGCGAGGCGCCGGACGGCGATCGCGCCCACCCCGAGCGCGGAGCCGAGGGCTGCGACGAGCACCAGCGCCGGGGCCTGCGCGCCGCCCGCAGCGGACGCGACGCCGAGCAGGACCACGCCGGCGACGAGCACCAGCAGGGCCGCCCGGCTGGCGCGGGCGACGACGAGCAGGGAGACCGCGGCCGCGTAGCCGACCCACGTGGCGCACAGCACGGCCGCCCCGGCCACCGGCCAGCCGCCGGGCTCGAGGGCGGCCACGCCGGCGCCGAGGGCGGCGGCGACCACGAGCAGGACGGCGGTGGCCGTGGCCCCGCGCCGCAGGCCGCTCTCGAGCTGGCCGGCGCCGGCGCGCGTCCACGCGATCGCGGCGACGGCCTGGCCGCCGACCCAGCCCAGGGCACCGGCGGTCTGCACCTCGACCGCTCCCACCCCCAGGGCGGCGACGAGTCCCGCGGCGAGCACGGCGCCGGCCACGAGGAGCAGCGCGCGCCGCACCGACTCGTCGAGGCCGGAGGGCCCGTGCACCCGTCCGCCGGGAACCGGGGGAGCGCTGCGCACGAGCCGGGAGGCCAGGCCGAAGACGTCGGGCGCGCCGTGGTGCCGGCGCACCTGGGCGTCGCTGAGCCCGGAGGCCTCCAGGCGGGCGGCGACGTCGAAGACGTCGACCGCGCCGTGGGAGAGGGCCTGCGGCGCGCCGCCCCGGGCGGGCACCGGGAGGGCGATCGAGAGGCGAGCGCGCCTCATCGGACGACCGCCTCGTCGTCCTCACGCAGGTCGAGCGGCGTCTCGTCGTCGGCGCGCAGGTCGAGCACCGGGGAGGGCCGCGGCACCGGGCCCGGCTGCGCCGGCACGCTGTCGAGCGGGAGGCCCGCCGGCAGCGCCGAGGCCAGGGGCAGCACCCCCGCGCCGACGACGTCGGCCGCGACGTCGGCCGCGACGACGGCCCGCGAGGCCTCGAGGTAGAGCCCCCGGTAGGCCGCGAGCGTGCGGTCGGCCGTCGCCGTGGCGAGCGCGTGGCGCCGCGCCGCGGCGCCCATCGCCCGGCGGCGGGCGGGGTCGGCGAGCAGCTCCAGGCAGGCCTCCGCGAAGGCCTCGGGGTTGCGCGCCGGCACGAGCGAGCCCGCGGTCCGCTCGGGGTCGAGGCACTCGGGGACTCCGCCCACGTCGGTGCTGACCGTCGGGCGGCCGCACATCATCGCCTCGATGAGCGTGAAGGGCAGGCCCTCGGAGATGCTCGACATCGCCACCACCTGGCCGGCCGCGATCGCCGTGCGGCTGCTGGCGACGGCGCCCTCCAGGGTCGCCACCCGCTGCAGACCGAGCTCGGAGACGAGGGAGACCACGCTGTCGCGGTAGCGCTCGTCGCCCAGCGGCACGGGCCCGAAGATCCGCAGCCGCGCCTCCGGCATCCGGGCGTGGACCACCGCGAAGGCGCGCACGAGGGTGTGCAGGTCCTTGAGCGGGTCGATCCGGCCGACGAAGCTGATCGTCGGCGCCTCGGGCTCACCCTCGACCGGGGAGAACAGCTCGGGGGGCACGCCGTTGGGGATCGTGGTGACCCGCTCGGGGTCGACCCCCAGCCGCTGCTCCCACCTCCGGTTGAAGTCGGAGACCGGCACCACGTGCTCCGCCTCGCGGTAGGCCACCTCGCACAGCCGCCGGACCGCGGCGGTCACCGCCCGGCGCTCGGCCCACGAGTAGCGGGCCTCGCGCAGCGCCAGGTACCGCTCCCGCAGGTACACCCCGTGCTCGGAGAGCAGGAACGGGGTGCCGTGCCGCCAGCGGGCGACGAGCGCGACCAGGGCGGCCGTGCCGTTGCCCGCCGCGTGCACGAGGTCGACCGGGGGCAGCGGGGCGTCGATCGCCGCGAGGAGGCGGTCGACCAGCGAGGCCGCCGCGACGGCATCGGCCACGCTCATCGGCGGCAGGTCCGGGCAGCGGGCCGCCCACGCGCGCAGCAGGGCCGACGTCGATCCCTGCACCGCGAGCAGCCCGCTGAGCCGGGTCGCCGCAGCGACCTCGACGAGGCGGCGCAGGGCGGCGTCCGCCGCCTGCACCGACTCCTCGCCGTCGGGCGCCAGGGCGGCGTCCCACAGCTCCTGCAGCGCCGTCTGGGCCTCCCGGCTGCGGGCCGCCGTCGAGCGCGACCAGCGGGGCGCCGGGGTCGGGCCCCACAGCGGGTGCAGCAGCACCCGCTCCACGGTGGGGGGCATCGACCAGACCGGGCGCTCGCGGCCGGTGGCGGTCAGCCCCAGCACCGTCCAGGAGTGCTCGGGCAGGCCCCGCACCAGCTGGTCGCACCACGTGCTGACCCCGCCGGTGGTGACCGGGTAGGTGCCCTCCGCGACCAGGGCGATCCTCATCGCTGCTCCACTCCTGCGGCCTCCGGAGCGCCGCTGGCGGCGTCCGGGACCTCGATCTCGACGGTGGTGGGCCCGCTCGGCGCCGCGATCCGGGCCGGAGCGGTGCTCGCGGCGCTGGGCGCGGCGGCGGTGGTCGCCGGCGCCGTGTAGCCGGGCGCGGCGGGGAGGGTGAGGGTGGCGCTGCCCCGGGCGGGCAGCTGGCGCCAGTCGGAGCGGCTGCCGGCGTACGCGGTGCCGAAGGTCGCCGTGCCGAGCTTCGTGCCCGAGGGCGCGGACACCGGGACCCAGACCGCGCTGCCGGAGGTCGAGCGGACCGTCACCGTGGTGCCGACGAGGGTGGCGCTGACCGCCGACCTCGACGCCGTCCAGCCCTGCTGGCGCGCGATCGCGGTGCCCGCCTCGGTCATGGTCGGCACGACCAGCGGGGTGCTGGCCGCGAAGGCGGCCTTGTAGCGCGCCAGCACCTGGTCCAGCACCGGGTAGAGGATCCGGTCCTGGGTGATGTTGCTCTGGTGGGCGTAGTGCGGGCGGAGGTCGACGCCGGTGACGTGCTGCAGCGCGATCCGCGCCTCCAGCGGCACGATGTAGCTCGTGAAGCCGGTGGTCGGCGAGAGCGGCGTGATGCACGTCGTCGTCGCCGGGGAGGTCTCGCACAGGCCCGAGCCGCCATTGGCCCGGCTCGTGTAGATCCAGTTGTACTCGTCGACCTCCTGCCGGGCGGTCGCGGCGTTGTAGAAGATGTTCATCGGGTGCCGCGGCACGGTCCGCGCGCTGCCGATCCGGCGCTGGGTGCTCTCCCGGCTGTTGTCCGAGGCGATCCAGGTGATCCCGCGCGCGCTCAGCGCCGGGGCGAGGTGGGGGTTGTCGGTCGCCATCTGCGGGGCGCTCCTGAGGCCCGAGTGCTCGCCGGTGACGAGCTCGCCGGCGCGGATCGGCAGCCGGTTCGTCGAGGCGAACGCGGTGTTCTGCTGGATCTCCGCGGCGATCGTGGCCTGCGGGGTCCAGCGGGTGCTGCCGCCCGGGGTCGCGCACCGCCACGGCTGCACCGAGGAGTCCTGCACGCAGCCCAGGTACGGGTGGCTCCACGTGTGGTTGATCCACCGGAACCTCGTGGCGGAGCCCTTGAGGGCGTTCCACAGCGGGTCCTGGCCGCCGTTGGCGGCCTGGTGCTCCGCGACGCCGGAGCCGTTGTAGGCCAGGTCGAGGAGCATCCGGCCGGTCTGCCAGCTGGCGAGCTGCGTGACGTCGGCCGCGGTCATCCGGGCCGTCGCCCCGGGCGCCGTCTCGGGGTAGCGGACCGGGTCGCAGTCGTCGCCGACGGTGCAGTCGCCGGTCTCGTTCCACAGCGAGTCGGGGAGTAGCACGTCGTCGACGTGCACGGAGAACCAGTTGCGGTACAGCCCCAGGTGCACGCCGCGGGTCATCCACTCCACGACGCCGTGGGCGAGCGTGCGGAAGTGCTGCTGGCTCCCGTTGGAGGCGAAGGTGGTCACGAGCTCCTGGCGGCCGCCGCCGGAGTACACGCCCATGAGGGTGCCCGTGGTGCTCGAACCGGGGACCTGGGCCGTGACGAGCGGGGTGAACGTCGTGCCGGCGGCCGGCGGGCTCACCGGCGTGGCGAGGTAGCCGTAGGACTCCGTCACCGCCGGGTCGACGTCGTCCAGCGGCACGCTGCCGTTGAGGTGGCCGAAGCCGGCCACCTTCGCCGCCGCGGTGACGGTGGCCGTGAGGCCGTCGACCTCGCCGCTGTAGACCGGCGCGTTCAGCCCGATCGTGGCGTTGGGCCAGGTGTAGGCATCGACCTGGCGCACGCCGTAGGCGCGCTCGTAGTCGTGCAGCGCCGTCATCTCGGCGGTGCTCAGCTGCGGCGGGCTCTGCGACGGCAGCACCACGGCCTGGTAGCGCCCGTGCGGCCCGGCGGCGTCGGGCACGGTCAGCGTCGCCGCCGTGACGGCGGCGCGGCCGGAGGCGTTGAGGTCGACCCGGTCGAAGGGCACCCCCTCGGCGTCGAGCCGGTCGGCGATGGCGTCGACCATCGCCGCGCCGTCGTCCAGCACGAGCACCTCGAGGTCGATGCGCGGGACGGGGGTGGCCGCCGATGCCGGAGGCGCGAGCAGGAGGGTGCTCAGCAGCGCGAGCACCGCGGCGACGACGAGCGCGCGCGGTGGCGCGCCCGCCGAGGGACGGTGGGTGGTCATGGCGGCCTCCGGGGTCGGGGATGAGCGCGACCAGCGTCGAGTCCACCCGGACGCGCTGGCTCCCCTCGCGCGGCGTAGGGGGCTTCCCGCACCTGGCGGAGCGCCCCTCCACAGCACGGTCGAGGGCGTCTCCCCCAGATGGGGGAGGGGCGGGGGCGCTGGCTCCCAGGCGCGGAGGGGAGGGGGTCGCGGGGTGCGGCCCGCTCCGCCGCGTCCGTCGGGAGGCCCGCCTAGGCTCTGCGCCGTGGCCGACCTGTTCACCGCCGACGACGACGACGACGAGGACGGGGCCTCCGCGCTCGGCTCGGCGCGAGCGGCGGCGCGCGCTCCGCTGGCGGTCCGGATGCGCCCGCGCGGCCTGGACGACGTCGTGGGCCAGCAGCACCTCCTGGCGCCGGGAGCACCCCTGCGCCGCCTCGTCGAGGGTGGTGACGGCCGGGCCGGGCCGGCGTCGGTGATCCTCTGGGGGCCGCCGGGCACGGGGAAGACGACGCTGGCGCACGTGGTCTCCCGCGCGACCGGGCGCCGCTTCGTCGAGCTCTCGGCCGTCACCGCCGGGGTCAAGGACGTGCGCCGGGTCATGGAGGAGGCCCGCGACGCCCGCGACCTGCACCGCAGCCGCACGGTGCTGTTCCTCGACGAGATCCACCGCTTCACCAAGGCCCAGCAGGACGCCCTGCTGCCGGGCGTGGAGAACCGCTGGGTGGTGCTGGTCGCCGCCACGACCGAGAACCCGTCGTTCTCCGTGGTCGCCCCGCTGCTCTCCCGGTCGCTGCTGCTGACGCTGCGCGAGCTCAGCGACGACGACGTGCGCGCCCTCCTGGAGCGCGCGGTGGCCGACGAGCGGGGCCTGGGCGGCGAGGTGCGCCTGGAGCCCGAGGCCCTCGACCACCTGGTCCGCCTGTCCGGGGGCGACGCCCGCCGGGCGCTGACCGCCCTGGAGGCGGCGGCCGGCGTCGCGCTGGACGAGACCGACGACCGGCCGGCGCCGGTGTCGCTGGCCGGCGCGGAGCGGGCGGTCGACGTGGCGGCGGTCCGCTACGACCGCGCCGGCGACCAGCACTACGACATCGCCAGCGCCCTCATCAAGTCGCTGCGAGGCTCGGACGTCGACGCCTCCCTGCACTACCTCGCGCGGATGCTCGAGGCGGGGGAGGACCCGCGGTTCGTGGCGCGCCGGCTGGTCATCTCCGCCAGCGAGGACGTGGGCATGGCCGACCCCAGCGCCCTGCAGACCGCGGTCGCCGCCGCCCAGGCCGTGCAGCTCATCGGGATGCCGGAGGCGCGGATCGTGCTGGCCCAGGCGGTGGTGCACCTGGCCACGGCGCCGAAGTCCAACGCCGCCTACCTCGGGGTGGACGCCGCGGTGGCCGACGTGCGCGCCGGCCGCGGCGGGCCGGTTCCGCCGCACCTGCGCGACGCCCACTACTCCGGCGCGCAGCGCCTGGGGCACGGGCGGGCCTACCAGTACAGCCACGACGCCCCCCACGGCGTGGCCGCGCAGCAGTACGCCCCCGACGACCTCGTCGGCCGGGTCTACTACGCGCCGACCGACCGCGGCGTCGAGCGCGACCTGCGCACCCGGCTGGAGCGCATCCGGGCCCTCCTGCGCCGGGCCTGAGCGTCAGGGCGGGGTCCCGCCCTGCGGTAGTGTTGACGGCGGTCCCGCGGCGGGTGCGTCCTGTCCCGCCCGGACCATCCCGCACCACCTGGGCTCCAGCAGCCGCGCTGGGAGCCGTCGTCAGTCGCTGATCGCCCCGCCGTCCTCGGAAGAGCGGGTGCCGAGCACGAGTGCCCGCCCGAACGAGGAGAACCACCGTGTCCCACTCCGGTCGCAACCGCCGCACCGTCCGCCTCTCCCGCGCCCTGGGCGTGCCGCTGACGCCGAAGGCCGCGCGGTACTTCGAGGTCCGCCCCTACCCGCCGGGCGAGCACGGCCGCGCCCGCCGCCGCACCGAGAGCGAGTACGCCCTCGGCCTGCGCCAGAAGCAGCTCCTGCGCGCCCAGTACGGCATCCGCGAGACGCAGATGCGCAACACCTTCGACGAGGCCCGTCGCTCCCAGGGCCGCACCGGTGACGTGCTCGTCGAGCTGCTGGAGATGCGCCTCGACGCCCTCGTGCTGCGCGCCGGCCTCGCCCGCACCATCGCCCAGGCCCGCCAGGCCGTGGTGCACCGCCACATCCTCGTGGACGGCGTCCGCGTCGACCGCCCGTCCTTCCGGGTCACCCCGGGCCAGGTCGTGTCCGTGCACGCCAAGAGCGCGCAGATGACGCCGTTCCAGGTCGCCGCCGCCGGCGCGCACCGCGACGTCCTGCCGACGCTGCCCAAGTACCTCGAGGTCGACCTCGCGAACCTGCGCGTCGTCCTGGTCCGCCGCCCCACCCGCGACGAGGTCCCCGTGACCTGCGACGTGTCCAAGGTCGTGGAGTACTACGCCCGCTGAGGCACCTGCTCCACCGGGAGCGCCGGCACCCCCCGGGGGCCGGCGCTCCCGTGCGTCCGCCCCGGGCCGCCACGAGCGCACCCGCGACCACGAGAGCGCCGACGAGGGCCCTGGGGACCGGCGCGGAGCGGGAGACCCGCCCGCGATAGGGTTCGACGTCCGCTCAGCCGTCGATCAAGGAGTTCCATGTCCGTCGGAGACGTCGCGGGGCTGATCGCGGCCATCGCCTTCGCCATCCTGGTCATCCTGATGGCCGTCCCGCTGCTCAAGCTCGGCCGGGTGCTCGACGAGACCCGCACCACCATCAAGGGCATCTCCGACTCCACGGTGCCGCTGATCGGCGAGGTGACGACCACGGTCGGCCAGGCCAACGAGCAGATGGACAAGATCGACACCATCACCACGAACGCCGCGCAGATCACCACCAACGCGTCGGCGCTGACGGCGCTGTTCGCCGCCACGCTCGGCTCCCCGATCGTGCGCGTCGCCGCCTTCACCTACGGGGTGCGCCAGGCCGTGGGTGGTCGCCGCGCCGGCGCCGGCCGCGTGCGCCGGAGGGCGTGATGGGCCGCGTCTTCTGGCTCGGCGCCGGGCTGGCCGCCGGGGTGCTCGGCGTCCGCCGCGCCACGCGCGCCGCCCGCGCCTACACCCCCGCGGGCCTGCACGGGCGCGCCGAGGGCTGGAGCGAGCGCGCCAAGGACTTCGCCGCCGCCGTCCGCGAGGGCATGGCCGAGCGCGAGCAGGAGCTGCGCGTGGCCCTCGGGGTCGACGCGGGCACCATCGACGAGCAGACCGCCCGGGAGCTGCTCGAGAAGCCGACGTCACCGCGGCACTGAGGCCCGGGGCCCCGCGCCCCGGTCCGCCGCCGTGCTCGGGCGTCACCGGAGGACCCGGCGGACGCCCAGGAGAGGGACCCATGGAGACCGCCGAGATCCGTCGGCGCTGGCTGCGCTTCTTCGAGGAGCGCGGCCACACCGTCGTGCCCAGCGCATCGCTGATCAGCCCTGACCCGACGCTGCTGTTCACCGTGGCCGGGATGGTGCCGTTCATCCCGTACCTGACCGGCCAGCAGAGCGCCCCCTACCCGCGGGCCACGAGCGTGCAGAAGTGCGTGCGCACGCTCGACATCGACGAGGTCGGCAAGACCACGCGGCACGGCACGTTCTTCCAGATGAACGGCAACTTCTCCTTCGGCGACTACTTCAAGGAGGGGGCGATCCGCTTCGCGTGGGAGCTGATCACCACCCCCCAGGCCGACGGCGGCTACGGCTTCGACCCGGAGAAGGTCTGGGCGACGGTCTACCTGGACGACGACGAGGCCGCGCGCCTGTGGCAGGAGGTCGCCGGGCTGCCGCCGGAGCGGATCCAGCGCCTGGGCATGGAGGACAACTACTGGTCGACCGGCCAGCCCGGCCCCGCCGGCCCCTGCTCGGAAATCTACATCGACCGCGGGCCGGAGTACGGGCCCGAGGGCGGGCCGGCGAACGACCCCAGCGGCGACCGGTACCTGGAGATCTGGAACCTCGTCTTCATGCAGTTCCAGCGCGGTGAGGGCCAGGGCAAGGACTTCCCGATCCTCGGCGAGCTGCCGCGCAAGAACATCGACACCGGCATGGGCCTGGAGCGCGTGGCCTACCTGCTCCAGGGCGTCGACAACATGTACGAGATCGACCAGGTCGCCCCGGTGCTGCACCGCGCCGCGGCGCTGGCCGGCACCCGGTACGGCGCGGACGCCGAGGCCGACGTCCGCCTGCGCGTGGTGGCCGATCACGTGCGCGCGGCGCTCATGCTCATCGGCGACGGCGTCACCCCCGGCAACGAGGGCGGCGGCTACGTGCTGCGCCGGTTGCTGCGCCGCGCAGTGCGCTCGATGCGCCTGCTGGGCGTGGACGCCCCGACCCTGCCCGAGCTGCTGCCGGTCTCGCGCGACGCGATGTCGCCGTCCTACCCGGAGCTGGCCACCGACTTCTCCCGGATCAGCCAGGTCGCCTACGCCGAGGAGGAGGCGTTCCGGCGCACCCTCGCGGCCGGCACGGCGATCCTCGACCAGGCCGTCACCACGGCGCGGAAGGGCGGGGGGAGCGCGACGATCCCCGGCGAGCGCGCCTTCCAGCTGCACGACACCTACGGCTTCCCGATCGACCTCACCCTCGAGATGGCCGCCGAGCAGGGCGTCGCGGTGGACGCCGACGGCTTCCGCCGGCTCATGGGCGAGCAGCGCGACCGCGCGCGCGCCGACGCCCGCGAGAAGCGCTCGGGCCGCGCCGACACCTCCGTCTACCGCTCGGTGGCCGACTCCCTGGGCCGTGAGGTCGAGTTCCTCGGCTACGACGTGCTCGCCTCCGAGGCGCGCGTGGTGGGGCTGCTGCGCGACGGCGTCGGGGTGCCGGTCGCCCTGGCCGGGAACGAGGTCGAGCTCGTGCTCGACCGCACCCCCTTCTACGCCGAGAGCGGCGGCCAGCTCGCCGACCACGGCCGGATCACGGTGACCTCCTCCGCGGGCACGCGGGCGGTCGTCGAGGTCGACGACGTCCAGCGGCCGATCCCGGGCCTGTGGGTGCACCGCGCCCGCGTGGTCTCCGGCGAGGTCGCGGCCGGCGACGCCGTCGAGGCCGTCGTCGACGCCAACCGGCGCCTGGCGATCGCCCGGGCCCACACCGCGACGCACCTGGTGCACCAGGGCATCCGCGACGCGCTCGGTGACACCGCCCGCCAGGCGGGGTCGGAGAACGCGCCGGGGCGCTTCCGGTTCGACTTCACGGCCAGCGCCGCGGTCGCCCCGTCGGTGCTCGCGGACGTCGAGGCCGAGGTCAACACCTTCCTCGCGGACGACCTGCCGGTCACCACGCAGGTGATGACCCTCGAGGACGCCCGGCGCACCGGGGCGATGGCCCTGTTCGGGGAAAAGTACGGCGACCGCGTGCGGGTGGTGTCCATCGGCGAGTGGTCCAAGGAGCTGTGCGGAGGCACCCACGTGGCGCGCTCGGGCCAGCTCGGGGTGGTGAGCCTGCTCGGCGAGCAGTCCATCGGCTCGGGCGTGCGGCGCGTCGAGGCCCTCGTCGGCCCCGACGCCCACAGCCACCTGGCGCGCGAGAGCGCCCTCGTGGGGCAGCTGACGACGATGCTCAAGGTGCGCCCGGACGAGCTGCCGGACCGCATCTCCACCCTGCTCGACCAGCTGCGCGAGGCCGACAAGGCGATCGCCGCGGCGCGCACCCGCGAGGCCCTGGCCGGTGCGGGGCGCCTCGCCGCGGCCGCCGAGGAGGTCAGCGGGCTGTCGCTGGTCGCGGCGGACGCCGGCTCCCTCGGCTCCGCGGACGACCTGCGCACCCTCGTGCTCGACGTGCGCGGCCGCCTCGGCGAGGCGCCCGCTGTCGTGGCGCTGGCGGCGGTGGTGGGGGAGCGGCCGGTCGTCGTCGTGGCCACCACGGCTGCGGCGCGGGCGGCCGGCGTCCGTGCGGGCGCGCTCGTGCGCGTGGCCGCGCAGGCCCTCGGCGGCGGTGGTGGCGGCAAGGACGACGTGGCGCAGGGCGGCGGCACCGACGCGAGCGCGGTGCCGGCTTCGCTGGACGCCGTCCGGACTGCGGTGGCCGGGGCGGCCGGCGGCCGGTGAGGCGCTCGTGAGGCCCTCGTGAGGCGCGGCGTCCGGCTCGGCGTGGACGTCGGGTCGGTGCGGGTGGGCCTGTCCGCCAGCGACCCCGACGGCCTCATCGCCACACCGGTGGAGACGCTGGCGCGCGACCTCAGGGGCGCGAGCGACCAGTCACGCATCGTCGAGGAGGTCACCCGCAGGGAGGCGCTCGAGGTGGTCGTCGGACTGCCCGTGTCGCTCTCTGGTCGCGAAGGCCCCGCGGCGACGACCGTCCGCGGCTACGCTGCGGAACTGGCCCGGCGGGTCGCTCCGACCCCGGTGCGGCTCGTCGACGAGCGGCTGAGCACCGTCAGCGCCCACCAGGCGCTGAGGGCCTCGGGCCGGCGAGGACGCCAGCACCGCCAGGTCGTCGACCAGGTGGCGGCCGTGCTCGTGCTGCAGACCGCACTGGACGCCGAGCGCGCGTCCGGCCGGCCACCGGGTTCGATGATCGATCCCGGCCCTGCACCGGAGCCGCCCGCTCCGGTCTGACACGGATGAGAGGGGCACGGCGGATGAGCGGCCTGACCCTGATGGACCTGCCCAGCGCACCTCCCACCCGCTCCGGCCGGCGCGCCGAGGAGCGGAACGGTCGCTCCCGCCGCCGCAGGCGCCGCAACCGCGGCCTGCTGGTGCTGCTCCTGTGCGTGGCCCTCTTCGGCGCCGCCACGGTGGTCGTCGGCGGCCAGGTCAAGGGCCTCTACGCCCAGCTGACCGAGCCCAAGGACTACACCGGCACCGGCAGCGGCGCCGTCCAGGTGCAGGTCACGGCCGGGGCCTCCGGCCGCACCATCGCCCGCGCCCTCGTCGACGCCGGCGTCGTCAAGACCCCCGGCGCGTTCCTCGACGCCGCCGAGCTCGAGCCGCGCGCGGGCACCATCGCGCCGGGCACCTACGCCCTGCGCGAGCGGATGAGCGGTGCCTCGGCGCTGGCCCTGCTCCTGGACCCCGCCTCGCGCCAGTCGTTCAAGATCACCGTCCCGGAGGGCTTCACCGCGGCCCGCACCTACGAGCGGCTGGCCGAGGTGACCGGCACCGACGCCGGGCAGTTCGCCGCCGCGGCCGCCGACCCCGCGGTCGGGCTCCCGCCCGAGGCGGCGGGCGTCATCGAGGGCTACCTCTTCCCCGCCACGTACTCCTTCGACCTCCAGACCACGCCGGCGGCGATGCTCGCCGCCATGGTCGACCGCGCCGAGCAGGCGCTGGACGGACTCGCCGTCCCCGTCGACCAGCGGCACGCGGTGCTGACCCGGGCGAGCCTCGTGCAGGCGGAGGCCAGCGGCCCGGAGGACATGGCCAAGGTGGCCCGCGTGGTGGAGAACCGGCTCGCGGACGGCATGCCGCTGCAGCTGGACACCACGGTCAACTACGCCAACGGCAAGACGGGCATCACGACGACGGCGGCGGACCGGGCCAACCCCTCGCCGTACAACACGTACGTGCACGCCGGCCTGCCGCTGGGCCCGATCGGCAACCCGGGCGAGGACGCGCTCCGGGCCGTGCTGGCGCCGGCCGAGGGGGACTGGCGGTTCTTCGTCGTGGTGAACCCCGACACCGGCGAGACGCTCTTCGCCCGCACCGGCGAGGAGCACGCGCGCAACGTCGAGCAGTTCCGGGCCTGGCTGAGGGAGAACCCGCAGGGATGAGGGCCCGGTGAGGGCCGCCGTCCTGGGCCACCCCGTCGGGCACAGCCTCTCCCCGGTCCTGCACGCCGCGGCCCACGCCGCGCTCGGCCTGCAGGACTGGCAGTACGAGGTGCGCGACGTCGACGCGCACGAGCTCGCGCCGCTGCTGGAGCGGGCGGGACCGGACTGGGCCGGGTTCAGCCTGACGATGCCGCTCAAGCAGGTCGTCATCCCCCTGCTGGCGCAGGTGAGCCCGCTCGCGGACGCCGTGGGCGCGGTCAACACGGTCGTGCCGGTGCCCGGCACCTCCGGCGCGCGGGTGCGCTGGCGCGGGGACAACACCGACGTCCACG
>Ga0210040_10004918_pt1 | contig 17198 bp, 16 predicted proteins | sample CryGeyCG12114_NA_FD_185462 | JGI IMG/M metagenome (GOLD analysis project Ga0210040, IMG submission 185462) | Groundwater microbial communities from aquifer - Crystal Geyser CG19_WC_8/21/14_NA (SPAdes) (version 2) | ecosystem: Environmental > Aquatic > Deep subsurface > Groundwater | place: USA... | reverse complement strand
CGGTGATCGGCATCGTCAACGGCACCACCAACTTCATCCTCGACAAGATGGACACCGACGGCGCCGGGTTCGCCGAGACCCTCGCCGAGGCCCAGGACCTGGGCTACGCCGAAGCCGACCCCACCGCCGACGTCGAGGGCTTCGACGCGGCGGCCAAGGCCGCGATCCTGGCCAGCCTCGCCTTCCACACCCGGGTCACCGCCGCCGACGTCTACCGCGAGGGCATCACCGAGGTGAGCTCGTCCGACATCGCCTCGGCCCGGGCCATCGGTTGCGTGGTCAAGCTGCTGGCCATCTGCCAGCTGTCCCCGGCCGGGGAGCCCGACCGCGACCGCAGCGTCTCGGTCCGCGTGCACCCGGCGATGATCCCGCGCGGCCACCCGCTGGCCGGGGTGGGCGGGGCGTACAACGCCGTCTTCGTGGAGTCCCGCTCCGCCGGCCGGCTGATGTTCTACGGCCCCGGCGCCGGTGGCTCACCGACCGCCAGCGCCGTGCTGGGCGACCTGGTCACCGTGGCCCGCAACCGCGTCCGCGGAGCCGTCGGCCCGGGCGAGTCCAGCTACGCCGCCCGGCCGGTGGCCGAGATCGGTACTGTCACCACCCGCTACCACCTCTCGCTGGAGGTGGCCGACGTCGCCGGCGTGCTGGCCCAGATCGCCATGGTCTTCGCCGAGCACGACGTCTCGATCCAGACCGTCCGGCAGAACGGCCGCGGTGCGGACGCGCAGCTGGTCGTGGTGACCCACCGCGCCGCAGACTCTGCCCTGAGTGCGACGGTGGCGTCGCTGCGCGAGCTGGACGTCGTCCGGGACGTGACCAGTGTGATGCGAGTGGAAGGTGAGTGAGGTCATGACCGACGCCGCGGTGCAGGTGCGAGACCCCGCCGGACCCTCCGGCACGAGCCCTCGCCCGGCCGACCCGACGGCCACGGTCCGACCCCGCTCCGGCGGGCTGATCGCGCGCTACCGGGAGTGGCTCCCGGTCGGCGCCGACGACCGGGTGATCACCCTCGGGGAGGGCAGCACCCCGCTGGTCGAGGCCGGCGCCCTGTCCGAGCTCCTCGGCTGCTCGGTGCTGATCAAGGTCGAGGGTGCCAACCCGACCGGCTCGTTCAAGGACCGTGGCATGACCGTCGCGGTCACCGCCTCCGTGCGCGAGGGTGCCGAGGCCGTGGTCTGCGCCTCCACCGGCAACACGTCCGCCTCGGCGGCGGCCTACGCCTCCCGGGCCGGCCTGCTGCCCATCGTGCTGCTGCCGGCGGGGCGCATCTCGACCGGCAAGCTGGCCCAGGCGATCGTGCACGGCGGCAAGGTGGTGCAGGTCGACGGCAACTTCGACGACTGCCTGGACCTGGCCCGCGAGCTGGCGGAGTCCTACCCGGTAGCGCTGGTGAACTCCGTCAACGACTTCCGGCTCGAGGGGCAGAAGACGGCCGCCTTCGAGATCATCGACGACCTCGGGAACGCCCCCGACCTGCACGTGATGCCCGTCGGCAACGCGGGCAACATCTCCGCCTACTGGCGCGGCTACCGCCAGTACGCCGCGGCCGGTCGGGCTTCCCGGACGCCGCGGATGTGGGGCTTCCAGGCGGCCGGCGCCGCGCCCCTGGTGCTCGGCCACCGGGTGCACGAGCCGGAGACGGTGGCCAGCGCGATCCGGATCGGCAACCCCGCCTCCGCCCACCTGGCCCTCGCGGCCCGGGACGAGTCGGGCGGGCTGATCGGTTCCGTCACCGACGACCAGATCCTCGACGCCCAGGCCTTCCTGGCCAGCCGGGAGGGCATCTTCGTGGAGCCCGCCTCGGCCGCCGGGGTGGCCGGCCTGCTGGCGCTGCACGAACGGGGCGAGGTGGACCCCGGCCAGCAGATCACCGTCACGGTGACCGGTCATGGCCTCAAGGACATCGACACCGCGCTGTCGCGCTGGATGCCGCTGCAGGCCGAGGTGGTCCGGGCCGACCTGGGCGCTGTGGCGGAGGTCTGTGGACTCCGCGGTTGACGCCCTGACGGGCAGCTCGCGGCTCCTGGCGCCTGGTCGCGCGGTGACCGTCGAGGTGCCGGCTACCAGCGCGAACCTCGGTCCCGGCTTCGACTGCTTCGGCCTCGGCCTGTCCTGGCGTGAGCAGGTCTCGCTCAGCGTCACCACAGGCGGCTACGTCGTCGACGTGACGGGGGAGGGTGCCGACGCCGTGCCCCGCGATGACACCCACCTGATCCTGCGTTCGGCGGTCCGCGGCCTCGCCGATCTGGGGCTGCAGGTCCCCGGGCTCCGGCTGAGCTGCCACAACACGATCCCGCACGGTCGCGGCCTGGGCTCGTCCTCGGCCGCCATCGTCGCTGGGCTGCTCGGCGCGGCGGCGCTGGCGGGACGAGCCGGGGAAGAGGATCCGGAGCTCCGGCACTGGCTCCTGCAGCACGCCGACGCCGTCGAGGGGCACCCCGACAACGTGGCGGCGGCGATCCACGGTGGGTTCGTCGTGGCCTACCGGGGCGCCGACGGTCTGGACGTCGCTGCCGTGCCGGTGCACCGGGAGGTGGCCGTCACGGTGTTCGTGCCCGAGCGGCCGGTGGCCACCAAGGCGGCTCGCGGGCTGCTCCCCGCCGCTGTGCCGCACCGCGACGCCGCGCAGAACTCCGCGCGGGCGGCCCTGCTGGTGCACGCGGTCAGCAGCGCGCCCGACCGGCTGCTGGAGGCGACCCGGGACTGGCTGCACCAGGACTACCGCGAGCCGGCCATGCCGGACTCGTGGGCGCTGATGACCAGCCTGCGGGGTCAGGGCTACGCCGCGGTGATCAGCGGGGCGGGGCCGACGGTCCTCGTCCTGGGCCGGGCCGAGGACCTCCGCACCCTGCGGGGTGACCAGCCGGGCTTCCGGCAGCTGCACGTCGGCATCGGAGGCGGCGCTTCGGTGCTGACCGGCTCCGACGAGCGGGGTCCGACCCCTCCGGACGGCCGCTGAGGCACCCGGCGGAAAGCGTCGGCGCGCGCCGAGTGGCGGTCGTAGCGCCGATCGTCTCGCAGCAGTGCTAGCCTTTTCCTGCCGCAATGGCCAGGGGAACCACAGTGACACCGGGTACGTCACAGGTAACGGTTCTGGGCCAGGCAACCGCCGCAGGGATCAGGCGCGGCGCGGAAGACGCCCAGCGCGTGTCCCCGCCACTTTCTTCCACGACACGTCCGACGACGTGACGCGAACCTAGAACTACCGCTTCGAAGCTTCTTCGGGGCTGGATGGGCACCTGTGCCCGATCCGAAAGGAAACACGTTGACTGACACCGCCGAAGTGACGAGCGCTGCCCCCGCAGAGGGGACGGGCGCCCGCAAGCGCAGGGGCGCGGGACTGGACGGGATGGTCCTGCCGGAGCTCAAGCAGCTCGCCGGCACCCTCGGGCTCAAGGGCACCGGCGCCATGCGCAAGGGCCAGCTGATCGAGGCCATCCAGTCGGCTCAGGGTGGGAGCCGGCCCGCGGCCGAAAGCTCCTCGTCGCCGAGCGCGGGCACGGCCACGGGCAACGGCGGCCGGCGCGCCGCCCGCCGGGCCGAGGGTCCGGCCGGCGAGCCTGCCGACCAGGCCGGCAGCAGGGCGACCGCCGACGTCGCCGCCGCGCTCAGCGACCTGCAGCGCGCGCCCCGCGAGGAGATCGCCCGGGTCGAGGAGGGCGCACGCTCGGAGCAGACGCGTCAGGAGACCTCGGAGCCCACTGCCCGCGGGGGCGAGGACGGGGACGGCCAGGAGCGCCGTCGCCGTCGCGACAGCGCTCGGGAGCAGAACGGCCGCGAGCAGGGCCAGCGTCAGAACGGTGCCGAGCAGGCCCGGCAGAACGGTGGCGAGCAGGCCCGGCAGAACGGTGGCGACCAGGCCCGACAGAACAGTGGCGACCAGGCCCGGCAGAACGGCCAGGAGCAGCGCGAGAACGGCCGCGAGGTCCAGCGCGAGAACGGCCGTGAGGCGCAGCGGGACAGCGGCCGTGAGGCGCAGCGGGACAGCGGCGGGCGCAACGACAACCGCGAGAGCGGGCGGGACGGCGGTCGCGGCGACAACCAGAACCGGGACAACCAGAACCGGGACAACGGGGGTCGGGACAACCAGAACCGGGACAACGGGGGTCGCAACGACCGCGGCGGCGACTGGGACGAGGACGGCGGCCGCCGTGGACGGCGGCGTCGCAGCCGTGACCGGCAGAACCGGCGCACCCCGGGGCGGGGTGGGTCGGGCGGTGGCATGGACCGCTACGAGTCGGACCCGGAGGTCTCCGAGGACGACGTCCTGGTACCCACCCGCGGCATCCTGGACGTGCACGACAACTACGCGTTCGTCCGCACGTCCGGCTACCTCCCGGGGCCGGACGACGCCTACGTCTCGCTCTCGATGGTCAAGAAGTTCGGCCTCCGCAAGGGCGACGTGGTCACGGCCATGATGCGCGCCTCCAAGGAGGGCGAGAGCAAGGCCAAGTTCAACCCGGTGATGAAGCTGGAGACGGTCAACGGCGGTGACCCGGAGCTGGCCCGGAACCGGCCCGAGTTCAACAAGCTGACCCCGCTCTACCCGCAGGACCGGCTCAAGCTGGAGACCGGCCCGGCCAACATGATCGGCCGGATCATCGACCTGGTCTGCCCGGTCGGCAAGGGCCAGCGTGGCCTGATCGTCTCCCCGCCCAAGGCGGGCAAGACGATGGTCATGCAGTCGATCGCCAACGCGATCAGCCAGAACAACCCCGAGGTCCACCTGATGGTGGTGCTGGTGGACGAGCGTCCGGAGGAGGTCACCGACTTCCAGCGCACCGTCAAGGGCGAGGTCATCGCCTCGACCTTCGACCGGCCGGCGGACGACCACACCACCATCGCCGAGCTCGCGATCGAGCGGGCCAAGCGGCTGGTGGAGGCCGGCAAGGACGTCGTGGTGCTGCTCGACGGCATCACCCGCCTCGGCCGGGCCTACAACATCGCCGCCCCGGCCAGCGGCCGCATCCTCTCCGGTGGTGTGGACTCCGCGGCGCTGTACCCGCCGAAGAAGTTCTTCGGCGCCGCCCGAAACATCGAGCACGGCGGCTCGCTGACCATCCTGGCCACCGCGCTGATCGAGACCGGCTCCCGGATGGACGACGTCATCTTCGAGGAGTTCAAGGGCACCGGCAACATGGAGCTGCGGCTGCGCCGGGAGTTCTCGGAGAAGCGCATCTTCCCGGCCATCGACGTGGACGCCTCGAGCACCCGCCGCGAGGAGCTGCTGATGAGCCGCGAGGAGCTGTCGATCGTCTGGAAGCTCCGCCGCGTCCTCGGCGGGCTGGACAACCTGCAGGGCCTCGAGATGCTGCTCGACCGGCTCCGGAAGACCCAGAGCAACAGCGACTTCCTGATGGCGATCACCAAGTCGATCCCCACGCAGGACTGAGCACGTGCTGCTGGGGGTCAGACGTCGCGGCGACGCCTCGGACGACCCAGAGCAACAGCGACTTCCTGATGGCGATCACCAAGTCGATCCCCACGCAGGACTGAGCACGTGCTGCTGGGGGCCAGACGTCGCGGCGACGCCTCGGACGACCCAGAGCAACAGCGACTTCCTGATGGCGATCACCAAGTCGATCCCCACCCAGGACTGAGCACGTGCTGCTGGGGGCTGACCCCCCGACAGGCTCAGGGCGCACGGGAATGATCCGGACGGCCCTGCGTTCTAGATGATGTCGCCGCGGGAGATCTGCGGCAGACTTGACCCTTGGTGCCGGTTCACGTCGAAGACGCGATCTGCGTGACGACCCGGTACGACGATAAGGAGAACCATGAAGGCGAACATCCACCCGACCTACGTGGACACCCAGGTCACCTGCACCTGTGGCAACACGTTCCTGACGCGCAGCACCTCCACCGACGGCACCATGCGTGCCGACGTGTGCTCGGCCTGCCACCCGTTCTACACCGGCAAGCAGAAGATCCTCGACACCGGTGGCCGGGTCGCCCGCTTCGAGAAGCGCTACGCCAAGAAGGCCTGACCGCAGCACCCGGGCGCCGGGAGGCCAGGGGGGACCGCCCCTGCCTCCCGGCGCTCCGCACGTCTCCTGCCACCGACTTGTCAGAGCCCGGTGGGCCTGGAGCACCCGCAGGCCCTGACAAGTCGGAGGACACGTCATGTTCGAGGCTGCGGAGCCCCTGCTGGAGGAGTTCGCCGCGCTGGAGTCGGAGATGGCCGACCCGGCCATCCACGCCGACGTGGCGCGATCGCGGCGGGTCGGCCGGCGCTACGCCGAGCTCACCCCGATCGTCAAGGCCATGGCCGAGTACGGCTCGCTCACCGACGACCTGAGCGCGGCCCGGGAGCTGGCCGCCGACGACGCCGGGTTCGCCGCGGAGGCGACAGAGCTCCAGGCGAGGCTCCAGCCGGTCGTCGAGCGTCTCACCCGGCTGCTCGCACCCCGCGACCCGAACGACTCCTCCGACGCCCTGGTGGAGATCAAGTCCGGCGAGGGTGGTGAGGAGTCCGCGCTCTTCGCCGGGGACCTGCTCAAGATGTACACCCGGTACGCCGAGAGCCGCGGCTGGAAGGTCGAGGTGCTCGACGCCCAGGAGACCGACCTCGGCGGCTACCGCTCGGTGACCGCGGCCATCAAGGCCCCCGGTGTCGGCGACCCGGACAGCATGCCGTACGGGGTGCTCAAGTTCGAAGGTGGCGTGCACCGCGTGCAGCGGGTCCCGGTGACGGAGTCCCAGGGCCGCGTGCACACCTCCGCGGCCGGCGTCCTGGTGATGCCCGAGGTCGAGGAGACCGAGGTCGAGATCGACGAGAACGACCTGCGGATCGACGTCTTCCGCTCGTCCGGGCCGGGCGGCCAGGGGGTCAACACCACCGACTCCGCCGTCCGGATCACCCACCTGCCCAGCGGCATCGTCGTCTCCTGCCAGAACGAGCGCTCCCAGCTGCAGAACCGCGAGCAGGGGATGCGGATGCTGCGGGCGCGCCTGATCACCGCAGCCGAGGAGCAGGCGGCCAGCGACGCCTCCGCGGCGCGCCGCAGCCAGGTCCGCACCGTCGACCGCTCGGAGCGGATCCGCACCTACAACTACGTCGAGAACCGCATCGCCGACCACCGCATCGGCTTCAAGGCCTACAACCTCGACGCCGTGCTGAACGGCGACATGACCGCGGTCATCCACGCGCTGCAGGAGGCCGACACGGCCGAGCGGCTCGCCCAGGTCGGCGAGCCGGTCGGGTGAGCCAGCCCGTACGCCCGCTGCTCGCGCGCGCCGTCACCGAGCTGCGGGAGGCGGGCATCGAGAGCCCGGAACAGGACGCCCGCGTCCTCCTGGCCCTGGTCTGCGACATCGAGCCGGCCCGGCTGCCCCTGCTGGACGGGGTCAGTGACGAGCAGGCGGACCTGTTCGAGTCGATGGTCATCAAGCGGGCGGTCCGGATGCCGCTGCAGCACCTGACCGGCCGGGCCTACTTCCGCCACGTCCAGCTGGAGGTCGGGCCGGGCGTCTTCGTACCCCGCCCGGAGACCGAGGTGATGACTGGCTGGGCCATCGAGCAGCTCCGGCCCCTGGCGCTGCAGATGCAGCGCCCGCTGGTCGTCGAGCTGTGCGCCGGATCGGGCGCGATCAGCCTCGCTCTCTACGACGAGCTGCCTCGTCGGGTGCGGCTGCACGCGGTGGAGCTCAGCGAGGACGCCGCGGAGTGGGCAGTGCGCAACCTGCGCGGCACCACCGTCGAGCTGCACGTCGGTGACATGGCCACCGCCCTGCCGGAGCTGGCCGGCTCGGTCGACCTGGTGATCGCCAACCCGCCCTACATCCCGTTGGACGCCTACCTGTCGGTGGCGCCCGAGGTGCGCGACCACGACCCGGCGCTGGCGCTGTTCTCCGGCGACGACGGCCTGGACGCCGTCCGCGTGCTCGTGGCCGCCGCTGCCCGGTTGCTGAAGCCCGGTGGCCTGCTCTGCTTCGAGCACGCCGACGTCCAAGGCGAGAGCGCTCCGGCCGTGGTCCGCGGCCACGGCGGCTTCTCCGGTGTCCGTGACCACCTCGATCTCGCCGGCCGCCCGCGATTCGTGACCGCCGTCCACCGGTCGGCCCCGCGTCGCTGACGAGCCTCGTCGGTTGCTGATCCTGTCGACTCCTCGCTGACGGCGCGGACGATCGCCCGGCCCACCGCGGCGCCTCTGGCAGGATGGAGGCGTGAGCCACGCCGTCGACCCCGAGGAGGTCTCCGACCACGAGTTCGGCACCGACGAGGTGACGGCGGCGGCCTACCGGCGCTTCGACTGCACCGTCGCCGACCCGGCCGCACTGGCGGAGGCGGCGGAAGCGGCCCGGACGGCGGTGGAGGCGGGGGAGTGCGTGGTGCTGCCCACCGACACCGTGTACGGGATCGGCGCCGACGCCTTCAGCGCTGACGCCGTGCAGGGCCTGCTGGACGCGAAGATGCGTGGCCGCGACATGCCGCCACCGGTGCTGATCGCCGACGCCAGCCTGATCCGGGCGCTGGCCACCGACGTGCCGGACGCGGCCAGGGACCTGCTGGCCCGGCACTGGCCCGGCCCGCTCACCGTGATCTGCAAGATCCAGCCCAGCCTGCGGATGGACCTCGGCGACACCGAGGGCACCATCGCCCTGCGGGTGCCCGACCACGAGGTCACCCGGGAGGTGCTGCGACGGACCGGGCCGATGGCGGTCAGCAGCGCCAACATCAGCGGCAAGCCCGCAGCCCTCAGCTGCGACGAGGCCGTCGACCAGCTCGGCGACCGGGTCAGCGTCTACCTCGACGGGGGGCCGGTGGCGGGCAGCGGGGGCGCGGCGTCCACCATCGTCGACTTCACCCAGCGCGAGGAGGGCGACCTGCTCCGCCGTGGCGTGCTGGGCTTGGAGGTGCTGCGCGAGACGCTGCCCGACCTCGTCGACCTGACCGAGCCCGAGCAGGCAGCGTCAGACCGGCCGGTCGACCCGGGCGAGGCGGGGGATCCCGTCCCGGTCCCCGACACGTCGAGCCCGGAACCGCTCGGGTCCGGGCGTCCGGACCAGGACACCTCCGACGCACCGGACCGGCACGGCGCCCACGCCCTCGGTCCGGACGGCGGTCCCGGCGAGGACCGTGGGCCCGATGCTGGGCCCGCCGAGCCGGACGCGGCGGTGGGGGCGGACGAGGGCCCGCATCCTGCCCCGGGTGGCTGAGTGCGCGAGTACCTCCTCGTCCTGTTGATCGCCGCCTCGGTCAGCTACCTGGCCAGCGGCCTCTGCCGGCGGCTCGCGCTGCGGATGGGCGCGCTGGCCAAGGTGCGCGACCGCGACGTGCACACCATCGAGATGCCCTACTTCGGTGGGGTGGCCATGCTGGCCGGCGTCGTGGCGGCCGTGCTGGTGGCCTGGCAGCTGCCCTTCCTCGGCCGGCAGGCGACGGTGCAGGACGACTCCCGTGGGGTGCTGCTCGCTGCGCTGGTGATCTGCCTGGTCGGGGTGCTCGACGACCTGTACGACCTCTCCGCTCTCACCAAGTTCGCCGGCCAGGTGCTCGCGGCCGGCATCGCGGTGGCGATGGGGATCAAGATGCTGTGGATCCCGCTGCCCGCTGAGACCCTGTCGCTGAACAGCTCGGCCTCGGTGGCGATCACGGTGTTCTTCATCGTGCTCTGCTCGAACGCGGTGAACTTCGTCGACGGGCTGGACGGCCTGGCCACCGGCGTCGTCTGCATCGGGGCTCTGGCGTTCTTCGCCTATTCTTACCTGCTCACCGTCAACGAGGGCCTGACCCGAGCCACCACGTCGAGCCTGATCACCGTGGCCATCGCCGGCGCCTGTCTGGGCTTCCTGCCGCACAACTTCTTCCCGGCGCGGATGTTCATGGGGGACTCCGGGGCCATGCTGCTGGGCCTGCTGCTGGCCACCTCCACGATCAGTCTCACCGGCCAGATCGACACCTCGCAGCTCCAGGACGAGTCCGGGGGGCTGGTCCCGACCGTGCTGCCCCTGGTACTGCCGCTGGCCATCCTCGCCCTGCCGTTCCTGGACCTGGTGCTGGCCTTCGTCCGGCGTACCTACGCGGGCCGGTGGTGGTTCGTGGCCGACAAGCAGCACCTGCACCACCGGCTGCTCGAGCGGGGCCACAGTCAGCGGCGGGCCGTGCTGCTGATGTACATCTGGTCGGCCCTGGTCTCCTTCGGCGTGATCGTGGTCGGGCTGGTGCCCAGCGGGACCCAGTGGGCCGTGGTCGCGGTGGTGCTGGTGCTCGCCGTGGTGCTGCTGGTGGTCACGCTCGGCCGGGCTCCGACAGGGCGGGTACCGGTCAAGCGGGCCGAGCTTCCCTGAGCGCTTCTCCGCGGCGCTGCACGACGGCTCGCGGAGCGGTCCCGGAGGCGAATCTCCGCGTGCTGCTGTGCTAGTTTTCACGGGCACTCACGCCCCGCCTGGTCCAGCCAGCGCAGGTGACCTGGCCGCCACTTGACCGATCACGAAAGGGACGCGCACCCCGATGACCGTGGACACGCCCACACCCCGTGCAGCCGAGGCTGCTGCGGGGCCGAGCGTGCACGTCGAACGGGCTCGCAAGCTCCTGGTCGGCGGAGCTGTCGGTGGCCTCAGCGCCACGCTGCTCTGCCTGGTCGGCTTCACCCTGGGCTACGGCGTGCGCGGCTTGCTCTCGGCGGCCCTGGCGGGGGCGATGGTGCTCTTCTTCTACGCGGCCGGGCAGTACGTGATGATCCGCTTCGCCGACGCCGGAGCCCGCCTGCTGCTCAGCGTCGCGCTCTGCAGCTACACCACCCGGGTGCTGCTCCTGGGCCTGGTGCTGCTGGCCTACCAGCGCAACGCCGGCTCCTGGTCGGCCCTGATCCCGACCGTGATCTTCCTGACCACGGTGGCGGTGGTCGTGGGCTGGCTGGTGACCGAGGTCTGGGTCTTCACCCGGCTGCGGGTGGGCATCTACGACACCCCTTACGAGGGCCCGGCCGACTCGGAGGCGGCACGATGAGGAGTGGGGCACGAGCCGCCGTCCCGACCAGGCCCGGCTCGCCCGAGGACGACCGGGCGGCGATCGAGCGGATCCCGAGCTCGGTCGGGATGAACCAGGGCATGCAGGTGCTGTCCTACCTGATCTCTGGCATCGCGCTCTACGGGCTGCTCGGCTGGCTGGGCGACCAGCTCCTGGGTACCTCCGTCCTGCTGCCCGTGGGGATCGTGCTCGGAGCGGGACTGGGGATCTACGTGGTGATCCGACGCTTCGGGCAGGTCGGGCTGACACGCACAGGCAACAACACGAGCAAGACGGGCCCGGGCACGACGGGGACGAAGACGACGGAGGGGACGACGTGAGCGGCTGGACCGGCCTGGTGCCGTTGGAGGGCTACGAGCCGCCGGGTGTGGAGAGCTTCGACTACCCGCCCTTGTTCGACGTCCCGGGCCTGCAGTGGCTGGACCGCTACATGCTGCAGGCGGTGGTGGGCGTCGTGCTGGTGCTGGCCTTCTGGCTGTACATGTCGCGCAAGAACGCGCTGGTGCCCGGCAAGAGCCAGTTCGTCGGCGAGGCGGCCTACTCCTTCGTCCGCAACTCCCTCGCCCGGGACATGATCGGCCACGACTTCCGCAAGTACCTGCCGCTGCTGATCGCCCTGTTCTCCTTCATCCTGGTCAACAACCTGTGGGGGATCTTCCCCCTGACGCTGCTGCCGACGGCGTCGCACGTCAGCTGGGCCTACGGGCTGACCGCCGTGGTCTGGGTGCTGTACAACGCGATCGGCATCCGGAAGTTCGGTCTCGGCGGCTACCTCAAGCACGCCACCGTGCCGCCCGGCGTGCCGTCCTGGATGTACCCGCTGATCATCCCGCTGGAGTTCCTCTCCAACATCTTGGTCCGGCCGCTGACGCTGTCCCTGCGACTCTTCGCCAACATGTTCGCCGGTCACCTGCTGGTGCTGGTCTTCGTGCTGGGCGGGGAGTACCTGGTGCTGGAGAGCAGGCCGCTGGTCAACAAGGTAGCGGGCGTGGCGTCCTGGATCTTCAGCATGGCCATCTTCGCCCTCGAGATCTTCGTGCAGATCCTGCAGGCCTACATCTTCACCGTCCTGACCGCCCAGTACATCTCCTCGGCATCCGCCGAGGAGCACTGACCCTCTCTTCCGCACGTCGCGGGACACGAAAGGAAACCTCTCATGACTCCCATGGAGCTCGTCGGCTCGCTCGGTATCGTCGGCTACGGCCTCGGCGCCATCGGCCCGGGGATCGGCGTCGGCCTGATCTTCGCCGCCGTGATCAACGGCACCGCCCGTCAGCCGGAGGCCCGCGGCGCCATGCTCAGCACGGCGTTCATCGGCTTCGCCCTGACCGAGGCGCTGGCCATCATCGGCATCGCCCTGGCCTTCGTCTTCGGCTTCACCGGCCAGGCGTGATGCTGCCCCTGTTGCCGCTGGAGGCGGAGAGCCCGCTCGGCGTCCACTGGGCCGAGTTCATCGCGGCGCTCATCTTCGTCGGCATCCTCACCTACGTGATCGCCAAGGCGGTCGTCCCCCGCTTCGAGGCCACCTTCGCCGCCCGTACCGCGGCGATCGAGGGCGGCATCGAGAAGGCCGAACGGGCCCAGGAGGCGGCCGAGGCGGCGTTGCGCCAGTACAACGAGCAGCTCACCGAGGCCCGGACCGAGGCAGCGCGCATCCGTGAGGACGCCAAGACCCAGGGTTCCCAGATCCTGGCCGAGATGCGGGAGCAGGCCCAGTCCGAGGCCGCCCGGATCAAGACCTCCGCGCAGGCGCAGCTCGAGGCCGAGCGCGCGCAGGTGCTCACCCAGCTGCGCAGCGAGATCGGCGGCCTGGCCACCACGCTCGCCGGGCGCATCGTCGGGGAGTCCCTCGAGGACGACGCCCGGGCCCAGCGCACGGTGGACCGCTTCCTGGCTGAGCTGGAGGGCGCGGAGGACAGCCAGCCCGCCGGCCGGCCATGAGCGCCGGCTCCGAGGCCCGCGTCCAGGCACTCGACGAGGTCCTCGACCGGATCGAGGCCGGGGCCCGGACCAGCGACCAGGGTCTGCTGAAGAACCTGGTGGCCGCAGTGCAGGGTGCGCCCAGCGCGTCGGTGATGACCGCTCTGCCGGGCGACCTCTTCGCGGTCGCGGACGCCCTGGACTCCTCGGTCACCCTGCGGCGTGCCCTGACCGACCCGGGCACCGACCCGGCCGGTCGCCGACAGCTGGCCCACAACCTGCTTGACGGACGCGTCTCCACGGTGGCCGCTGACCTGGTGGCAGAGGCGGTGGCCATGCGTTGGGCCGGTGGTCGGACACTCTCCGACGCCATCGAGCGCCAGGCCGTCCGTGCCCAGCTGGCGGTGGCGGAGCGCGAGGGCAACCTGGAGGACACCGAGGACGAGCTGTTCCGGTTCGCCCGGGTCGTCGAGGCCACCCCCGGGATCCGGGACGCGCTGAGTGACCGTGGCGTCGAGCTGGCCGGCCGGCGCGAGCTCGTCTCGGACCTGCTGGGGGGCCGGGCGACCGACACCACCCTGGTCCTGGCCCGACGGGCCGTGGGAGCGCGGGAGCGCACTTTCGCGCATACCATCGAGGCGTTCGTGACCCTGGCCGCGGCGCAGAAGAACCGCGTCGTGGCGACCGTCCGGGTGGCCCGGCCGCTCACACCCGAGCAGCATTCCCGGTTGCAGGCCTCGCTCACCGCGCAGGCCGGCCGGGAGGTGATGATCCAGGAGATCGTCGACGAGAACGTCCTCGGCGGTGTCCGGGTCGAGCTGGCCGACGAGGTCATCGAAGGCACGGTGGCCAGCCGGCTGGAGTCGGCCCGGCGCCTGTTCGGCTGAGCGCCGGCCCCGGCCGGAACCCGCAGCACCCCCCGCACGACACGACAGCGACTGACAAGACACGAGAGCAGGAAGCAGCGATGGCAGAACTGACGATCCGCCCCGAGGAGATCCGGGACGCGCTGGACCGCTTCGTCCAGAACTACACCCCGGACACGGCCAGCCGCGAGGAGGTCGGCACGGTGGTCACCTCCGGCGACGGCATCGCGCGTGTCGAAGGTCTGCCCTCAGCCATGGCGAACGAGCTCCTGGAGTTCGAGAACGGCACCCAGGGCATCGCGCTGAACCTCGACGTCCGCGAGATCGGCGTCGTGGTGATGGGTGACTCCGAGGGCATCGAGGAGGGTCAGGTCGTCCGCAGGACCGGTGACATCCTCTCCGTGCCCGTGGGCGACGGCTACCTGGGCCGCACGGTGAACGCCATGGGTGTCCCGATCGACGGGCTCGGCGAGATCGCGGGGTTGACCGAGCGCCGCGCGCTCGAGCTGCAGGCCGCCGGCGTGATGGACCGTCAGGAGGTGCGCCAGCCGCTGCAGACCGGCATCAAGGCCATCGACGCGATGATCCCGATCGGCCGCGGCCAGCGCCAGCTGATCATCGGTGACCGCAAGACGGGCAAGTCCGCCATCGCCCTGGACACCATCATCAACCAGAAGGCGAACTGGGAGTCCGGGGACCCGGAGCAGCAGGTGCGCTGCATCTACGTCGCCATCGGCCAGAAGGGCTCGACTGTCGCGGGTATCCGCGGTGCTCTCGACGAGGCCGGCGCCCTGCCGTACACGACCATCGTGCACGCTCCGGCTTCCGACCCGGCCGGCTTCAAGTACGTCGCGCCCTACACCGGTTCGGCCATCGGCCAGCACTGGATGTACCAGGGCAAGCACGTGCTCATCGTCTTCGACGACCTGACCAAGCACGCCGAGGCCTACCGCGCCATGTCGCTGCTGCTGCGTCGTCCGCCGGGCCGCGAGGCCTACCCCGGGGACGTGTTCTACCTGCACTCGCGGCTGCTCGAGCGCTGCGCGAAGCTGTCCGCCGAGCTCGGCGGTGGCTCGATGACCGGTCTGCCGATGGTGGAGACCAAGGCCAACGACGTCTCGGCCTTCATTCCCACCAACGTCATCTCGATCACCGACGGCCAGATCTTCCTGCAGTCCGACCTGTTCAACGCCAACCAGCGTCCGGCGATCGACGTCGGCGTCTCGGTCTCGCGGGTGGGTGGTGCCGCCCAGATCAAGGCCATGAAAAACGTGTCGGGCTCGCTCAAGATCAACCTGGCGCAGTACCGCGACATGCAGGCCTTCGCGATGTTCGCCTCCGACCTGGACGCGACCTCGCGTCGTCAGCTGGACCGTGGCGAGAAGCTGGTCGAGCTGCTCAAGCAGCCGCAGTACAGCCCGTACCCGGTCGAGGACCAGGTCGTCTCGGTGTGGGCCGGCATCAACGGCCAGTTCGACGACGTGCCGACCGACGACGTGCTCCGCTTCGAGCAGGAGCTGCTCGAGCACCTCAAGCGCAACGGCTCGGTGCTGCAGAACATCCGGGAGACCAAGAAGTTCGACGACGACACCGCCTCCGCTCTGGAGCAGGCCATCGCCGAGTTCAAGGGCAGCTTCCAGACCTCCGACGGCAAGCTGCTCGCCGGCCGTGAGGAGCACCAGGCGATGGATGAGGACGAGGTCGGCCAGGAGCAGATCGTCCGGCAGAAGCGGGGCTAGGAATGCCTGCTTCCCTGCGTGAGCTGCGGTCCCGCCGGACCTCGGTCTCGACCACCAAGAAGATCACCCGCGCGATGGAGCTCATCGCCGCGTCGCGCATCATCAAGGCGCAGCAGCGAGCCCGGGAGGCGGCTCCGTACGCCCGGGAGCTGACCCGTGCGGTGTCGGCGGTGGCCACCCACTCCAACGTGGACCACCCGCTGACCACCAAGAAGGAGAACCCCAGCCGGGCGGCGGTGCTGCTGATCACCTCCGACCGCGGGCTGGCCGGGGCGTACTCCTCCTCGGTGATCAAGGCCGGCGAGCAGCTGACCTCGCTGCTGCGGGAGAGGGGCCTGGAGGTCTCCCCCTTCCTGGCCGGCCGGAAGGCCATCGCCTTCTACCAGTTCCGCCGTCGCCAGGCGGCTGCCCAGTGGGAGGGCTTCTCCGACGCCCCGACCTACGCCAACGCCCGGGAGATCACCGACGCTCTGATCAGCGCGTTCCGGACGCCCACCGAGGAGGGCGGGGTGGACGAGATCCACGTCGTCTACACCCGCTTCGTCTCCATGCTGACCCAGACGCCGGAGGTCATCCGGCTGCTGCCGCTGGAGGTGGTGGAGGGTGAGGAGGCGCCGGCCTCGGACGAGCTGCTGCCGCTGTACGAGTTCGAGCCCAACGCCGAGACGGTGCTGGACGAGCTGTTGCCGCTGTACGTGGCCAGCCGGATCCAGTACTGCCTGCTGCAGGCCGCGGCGTCGGAGCTCGCCAGCCGGCAGAAGGCGATGAAGTCCGCGACGGACAACGCCCAGTCGTTGATCGAACGCCTGACCCGGGAAGCGAACCAGGCCCGGCAGGCGGAGATCACCCAGGAAATCAGCGAGATCGTCGGTGGCGCGAGCGCGCTGGCCGACGCGACCGCCACTAGTGAGTGAGGGAAAATGGCTACAGTCATCTCAGAGCACCGCGAGGTCAAGCACTCCTCGGGCGGGGTGGGCCGGGTGGCACGGGTGATCGGTCCCGTCGTCGACTGCGAGTTCCCCGTCGACGCGATGCCGGACCTGCAGAACGCGGTCCGGGTCGACACGACGATCGGTGGCACCACCACCACCATGACCATGGAGGTCGCCCTGCACATCGGCGACAACATGGTCCGCTGCATCGCGCTCAAGCCGACCGACGGCATGCAGCGCGGCGCTGAGGTCCGCGACACCGGGGCCCCCATCTCGGTCCCCGTGGGTGACATCACCAAGGGCCACGTCTGGAACGTGACCGGGGACGTCCTCGACGTCGACCCGTCGACCATCGAGATCACCGAGCGCTGGCCCATCCACCGCTCCGCGCCGAAGTTCGACGCCCTGGAGTCCAAGACCGAGATGCTGGAGACCGGCATCAAGGTGCTCGACCTGCTGACCCCGTACGTGCAGGGCGGCAAGATCGGCCTCTTCGGCGGCGCCGGCGTGGGCAAGACGGTGATGATCCAGGAGATGATCTACCGGATCGCCCACAACTTCGGTGGCACGTCGGTGTTCGCCGGGGTCGGGGAGCGGACCCGCGAGGGCAACGACCTGATCAACGAGATGGAGGAGGCCGGCGTCTTCAAGGACACCGCCCTCGTCTTCGGCCAGATGGACGAGCCGCCCGGCACCCGGCTGCGGGTCGCGCTCTCGGCGCTGACCATGGCGGAGTACTTCCGCGACGTGCAGAACCAGGACGTGCTGC
>Ga0210040_10004917_pt1 | contig 17198 bp, 14 predicted proteins | sample CryGeyCG12114_NA_FD_185462 | JGI IMG/M metagenome (GOLD analysis project Ga0210040, IMG submission 185462) | Groundwater microbial communities from aquifer - Crystal Geyser CG19_WC_8/21/14_NA (SPAdes) (version 2) | ecosystem: Environmental > Aquatic > Deep subsurface > Groundwater | place: USA... | reverse complement strand
CCAACCGGATACTTAGTCTAAACACTCCTCCGTAACCCGTTAGTTCCACTCTTCTCTGCTTTCTGTTAACAACCGGCTGTTGTTTTTGGGAGTGCAAAGGTAATTAAAAGTGCTGAGTATGCAAAAACAAACAAGCATATTTTTTTATCTCTCCGCTTGCTTCAAAGGCTCCTTTCCTTGCTGATGAAATACAAACATTAAGAAACTCTAACTTGGTTCCGATTCTCTTCTCCTTCAATACAAAATGCTAGTCTAATAAACCTAGTTAAGCTCCGGCTAAGCCCCCCTTCTCATTTGGGTGCGCAAAAGTAAGTAACTTTTTGAACAAAGCAAATAGCTATCTTATAATTTTATAAAAGCATCTTATAAATGCGTGATTTCTAATTATATTTTTTATATAATGAACCTTTACTGAAAAGTTTACACTTATTTGCCAAAATATCCTGCTTTTGCAGCTTATTAAACGTTACAAGCATCAAGATATATATAATTACACATAAAAATTATAAAGTACAAGCAGTTGTAATATTATAAATAATTAATGCTACATATTTCCTGTATAATGCGAGATAACTATTAATACAAAATAAAACTATCGATAACAATGAAGCTATTTGTATATACCTCACTTGCTGAAAACCTGAAAGCTTATTTACGAAAAGAATTACCTGCTGAAGTAAAACCTATATTTAAAAATGAATTATCCGATAACCAGGTGAAAGCTGCGTTTGATTCAGCAGAAATAATTATGGGTAATCCGCCGGTAAATTGGTTTGAAAGAACTCCACCCGGACTTGTTTTCTGGCAACTAGATTCTGCCGGATTTGAAAATTACCGGTACTTAAAAATAAATACTCCGGTGGCTAATATGGGAGATTTCTACGCGCAGCCTTGTGCGGAAACCATGGTAGGCGGAATTTTGGCTTTTTACCGCGGCATACCTCCTTTAGTAAGATATCAAGACAAAAAGGAATGGTTAGGAAGTAAAATAAGACACGGCCTTGATCTATTAGGCAACAAAAAGGTAATTATTCTGGGTGCGGGTTCAATAGGTCAGAAAATAAAAGCAATGTTGCTGGGATTTGGATGCGAAGTAAAAATGTCTGCCCGTACTAACCCCTATGCTGATATTTTTTCATTTGATGAATTATTAGAAAACTTACCCGAAACAGATTTAATAATAAATACACTTCCGGGTGGATTGGATAAGTATGTTTCAGCCCAGTTTATAGAAGCAATGAAGCCCAAAAATTTATATGCGAGCGTAGGCCGCGGGAGTACCACCGATGAGCAAGCCTTAATACAGGCTCTTCTAACTGGTAAATTAGCCGGAGCAGTATTAGATGTAACAGAACAAGAGCCATTACCTGCAAACAGCCCATTATGGGAAATGGATAACGTAATCTTAACCCAACATTCTGGCGGCGGATTTATGGGAGAAAGTGAAGGAAAGCTAAATAAATTAATTGGAAATATAAACCGACTAATGAAAGGAGAAGAAATTGAAGATCTGGTTCTTCTTTCTAAAGGATATTGACAAAATAAATTGAATGGGTTTTACCGAAAAGAATTAAAAGCAAATCTTGGCAGCAGATTAGCATTTAAACAGGTTCTTATCTATTTAACTACCGATTCGAGCACTTGGGCAATGGCTTGCAACAACGGCACATCTACTTTGGTCCCTTTCTCTAATTGAGATTGATCCAGAATTGCCCGGTAATTGCCTTCATCATCCGGTTCAAACATTATCAACTGTTCAGCAACCTCCACCTGAATTTTATGGGTGTAGCCAGTCATTAGCAGTTTGGCTGGAAAACATAGCTCCTCCCCTTTGTAGGTAACCGGTATTTCTAAAGTATTATCTGTGTTCTCCATTCAAAAAAGCAAATTTGTGTGCAAAATATGTGCAAATAAAAAACCACTTACAGATTTCATTCTATAAGTGGTTTTTACGAAGAGCCCCCAGCCGGGATCGAACCAGCGACCTACTGATTACAAGTCAGTTGCTCTACCAGCTGAGCTATGGAGGCGGTACTGGTGGTGCTTTTGTTTCAAAGCGGTAGCAAAATTAGTACTTAGTTTTAATTATGCAAACTGCCCCAGGCCAATTTTTAAGATATTTTTTTAATGCATTGATAATCAAAAATAAAAAATCAGGCCTGCCGGTATGCACTAAGCTGCCGATGTAACAATTGTATCTTATGTTCGGCTTCACCTATGCGGGCCTGGTATTCTTCCCGTAATTTTTCGGCGTTTTTAGAACGGCCAAAGAATTCTATATTCGTTTTTAATGTATGAATATCGTTTTCTAACTGACCAATTTCTTTCCGGATACTTTGTTCTTTCTGATGAATACGTTGGGAGGCATCCGGGCTTTGGCGAATACGGGTTATCTGCAAGTTTAAAATAAGATCATCTCTTTCACCATTACTTAAAGTCGGGATGGTTTCGGCATATTTTTGCAGCAAATCATAAAATCGGTCATCCTGCTTCGCGTTGCCCCGCGTGCCAAAGCCTTCCCAGGTGCTCCGGAAGGTTTCTAATTCTTCCAGGGTACCAGGTTCGGTGTTGGTTTGGGTGATACGGGATGCAACCTGCTCAAAAAAAGTATTTTTAGCGTTGGAGGCGCGGTTAAGTTCTGCTTCTCTTAACTGTACCTGATTTTGCTTACGGTCGAAAAATTCGTTGCAGGCCGCCCGGAACCGGTTCCACAATTTATCAGAGTATTTATCGGGTACCCGGCCAATAGTTTTCCATTGTTTTTGCAGCTGTATCAGTTTTTCTTTTGTTTCATCCCAATCGGTGCTGTCTTTTAACCTTTCAGCTTCCTCGCACAATTCAGCTTTGAGGCGCATATTGTGGTTTTTCTGCTCATCTAAAGACTTAAAGAAAGCATTTTTATGATTGAAGAAAGCTTTATAACTGCTCCAGAAATGTTTATTTATTTCGTCGGCCCTTTCTTTTGGCACCAAACCAACGGCATCCCACTCTTCTTTTAACTTCTGAATTTCTTCGGTCTTATCGCGCCAGTCATTTATCCGGTCCGTCAGAAAATGCTGGAAAGTATCCATGCGCGTTAATAATTCCTGTTTCTTAATCAGGTTTTCGTTTTCTTTGGTTTTGCGCTCCGAAATAAATTCTTTCTTGCGGGCGTGTATTTTTTCCGATGCTTGTATAAAACGTTCCCAGATAGCATCGCGCTGGTCGTTGGGTACCGGACCCAAATGCTTCCATTCTTCGTGCAAGTGTCGTAATTCCTGCAAAGCATTGTTAATAGAAGGCATATCAATTAAAGCCTCAGCCCGCTCGCACAACTGTATTTTTTGTTGCAGGTTTTTACGCCGGTCCAGTTCTTTCAGCTCAAAAAAGATGCTGCGGTTGTTGTAAAATCTATCCAGCAAGGCATGGTAAGAATTCCATAGCTGCTGCGATTCGCCGGTTGGTACCGCTCCAATTGCTTTCCATTCGGCCTGAATATTTTTTATCTTATCGTTGCTGCTTTTGGTTTCCGGCGACTCTACCAATACTCGTAATTGTTCCAGGAGTTCGGTTTTGCGGCGCCCGTTTTTTTCGCGTTGCTCTTCTTCTTGGCGTTGTTCCCGGTTGCGGTTTTCCCGGAATTGCTGAAAAGCTTGTTCCACCGCCTGATGCGCCGGACCAGCATTATAAGCAAAATCATCGGCCGCCCCACCGTCTGCTTCAAAACGCTGCAAAGCTTCTGTTCTGTCATCGGCCAGTTTGGCTTCGTACTGGCGGTACATTTCGTAAACAGAACGGGTATTCTTGCGGTTGGCCGTTTTTAAAGTTGTTAATAAATTCTGCCGCAAGTCCGTTAAGGACAGTGTGCTGTAATCAGTTTCGGGCAGTAAATCTTCATTTGGGTCTTCTTCTGCTGCATTATCGTCGGCACCGGCATTTGTTTCTGCTGCGACATCCGGAACTGCATTAATCGTGCTTTGCAAAGGACTTGTTTCTTCATGCACAATTTCGGGCGTGGCCGGTATTACACCTACCGTAGATAAAAGCTCCATGGCATGCGGAACCGAATCGTCGTAAAGCTCGGCTGCTTCGGAAGCCGATGGTGACTCATTACTAGGACCCGAAGCCGAAGTTGTTTCGTTTGCTGAAAGTGGTAAACCACTACTGCTTTCATTTGTTGATGTAGGAGCATTACTAGCTAAACTATCCGCAATAACAGCTTTATTATCCGGCGTTGCATCAGCAGTATTACTAATTATATTTAAAACATCATCAGGCCTATTATTGTTGGTATTCTGAGGTGCAGGCACATCCGTTGCCGGCGGAATAGCTGCCGGAATAGCAATGGCACTGGTATTAATTTCGTCGCCGGTAGCTTTTTCTTCGGAAGGAGAATTTGTTTGCGGCGTGTTCTTAGCGTTCAGTTCGGCTAGCCTTTTCTCCAGAATACTTTGCGGCGTTTCTTGCTCAGCAGATGGATTTTCTTCGTGCATGCCCGCTGTATTATTATCTGTGTCCAACATCATGATGTTTTTTTTGCTTTAGTCGTTTTAAATCCTTTTGGCTTAGATTAAGCGGGCTTAATTTAAGCTCGGATCTATCGGGTAATTGGCCAGTACTTTATATTTACCGCCCATTTCTTTTAATATCTCGCGCCAGAGCGTATCCTGGTCAAAATCAAATAATTTATTGGTTGTGGTATTATTTATAATCCAGGTATTCTTATCTATTTCCTCTTGTAATTGCCCGGGCGACCAGCCCGAGTATCCCAGGAAAAACCGGATTTCATCGGGCGATATCACTCCTGCCGCCAGCAAATCTTTTAATTGTTCGTAATCGCCGCCCCAGAAAACAGAGTCGCTTAACGGAATCGATTCTTCCAACTGATCTACCTGGTGAATATAATGCAAAGTATTATACTGCATGGGCCCACCAATATTCAGTTCCATATCGCCGCTTTGCTGAAATATATCCAACACGTCCGAAAGTTTCAGGTTTGATTTACGGTTTAAAACCAAGCCAAAAGTGCCTTCTTCATCGTGCCGACAAATAAGTACCACGGTTCTTTCAAAATTTGGATCGCCCATGAAAGGCTCCGAAATTAATATACTACCACTTTTAACTTTCTTCATGGGTATAGGTATATACTTTTCTCTTGTTTAAAATAATAGGTTATTTCTTCTTCCCTTACGGGATAAAAGCCAGAATGTGGCACCTATTTATAAAAGTATTAAGTATACAGTACGTTAATTCGAAACTATTTAGTATATATCTTCTACTTTAAGTTAATAAATGGTGAGTGCGAATTTGTTTTAATTTTGCGGCTTTTCAAAAATTTTACTACCATAGCTGCTTAAATTATTATTTTAATTTAATGTTTAGCAACAGCCGGTTGGCCAGATAGATTTCTAAATTTACGGCTTAATTTCTGTAGATACGCATACTACCTGATAAAAGAATAAGGAAAGATATTTGATTTCAAACTCATAGTTCCACCTTAATCTAATCAGTTGACTATTTAATAGTAATAAATTTGGTTTTCTTTAGTATTGCGGAATTGCAGTTAATCAGATATTTACATAGCTGCAAATAGTTATCACTTAATAGGTGAGCATCATTATATAACTTACTTATTTGTTTAAAAGCAACCATAAACATGGCACTTAGTTTAAATTTAGCCGATATCCGGAAATCTTATACCCAGCAGGAGCTTTCGGAAGACAATATTCGGAACAATCCTTTTAACCAGTTTGAAGCCTGGCTACAGGAAGCCCTGGATGCCCAGGCTGCGGAACCCACCGCAATGGTGCTTTCCACGGTTAGTTCCGCTGGTAAACCATCGGCCCGGGTAGTTTTACTTAAAGCTTTGGAGCACGGCCAGTTTGTTTTTTTTACTAATTATAACAGCCGTAAAGGCACCGATTTAGACCAAAATTCTTTTGCCGCTTTAACTTTTTTCTGGCCAGAGCTAGAAAGACAAATACGCATTGAAGGCCAGGTAGAGCAGGTAAGCGCAACTATATCGGATACTTATTTTCAAAGCCGTCCGCGCGGGAGCCAGATTGGCGCCTGGGTCTCGCCCCAGAGCCAGGCCGTAGAAAACCGGCAAGCCCTGGAAAAAGTAACTGCAGAATTTCGGCAAAAGTTTGGCGAAGAAGCACCTATTCCCCGCCCGCCGCACTGGGGAGGTTATGGCCTTACTCCTACTTACGTAGAATTTTGGCAGGGCCGCCCCAATCGCCTGCACGACCGACTGGTTTTTACCCGCGAATCGAGTAAGGATAACTGGCAATTGAGCCGCCTGGCGCCTTGATATAGATAAAAAAGAATTCGGCTAAATATTATTTTACTTGGAAGAGAAAACAGCTTTTATTCTGCCAGAATATATCAAACTAAACTCTTTCGAGAGGAAAAAGCATCGCATCTACTTAGATGATGAAATATTTGCTTTTACTGACACCGAAATCTCCTTAATAGACGTTTCGGATCTGAAGTTTGGGCTTAAAATGATGCAGTTTCATCTATTTTCTTTGGGCCGCAAGTATAGCTTCAGTGTTAAATCACCGGAAAAAGAAATCGAGCTGATTTTTAGAAGTTACTTCGGACTCGGCAATTATTATTTCGATACTTTATACCACCAAATTCTGGATGCTGTATGGGACCGGGTAGCAGATCGGTTATTAGCCGAAAAAGTACAGGAACTTAAATCTGAGAAAGGGTTAACCGTAGGTAATTGCGTGATTCGGACTGCCGGTATAACTATTTACCAGCAAAGCTTTTTCTCAGAAAAAGCAGCTTTTATATCCTGGCAAGATTTAACCTACAAAAAAAACTACAACCGCTTGTCGGTTTATAGTAAAACAAACAGCCAAATCTGGACCAATTTATTTTTCACCGAAAACTGGAACGTGGAATTCTTAATGCATATTCTGGACTGGCTTTACGAGCAAAATGGTTTGGCCGAATTAAAAACCGATAAAACCGACCAATAAAAACAGCACGAATTATATTAAATAAGGCATGGCCGAAATAAAACCTTTAAAAGGCTGGCGCTACGCGCCTGCTCTTGCCGCTAATATAGCCGAACTAACTTCTCCTCTTTTTGATGTAGTATCGGCGAAACAGCGGGAAGCTTTATACCAACATTCGTACAACAGTATTCATTTATCGGTGCCCCGCGGCCCGGCTCCTGCCGACCAAGCCAGCGTTTTGCTGCAATGTTGGAAAGAAAAGGAAATATTGCAGCAAGATGTATTGCCCGGAATTTACGTTTATTACCAGTATTTCCGCTTGCCCGGTTACGATAAAGAATACTGCCGTAAAGGTTTTATGTGCCATATACGGGTTTACGAATGGCAGGACAATGTTTTGCTTCGGCACGAAAATACCATTCCGGGTGCGGTTAACGACCGCACCGAATTACTGAGAAAAACCCGGCTGCAAACCAGCGCTACCCACGGCTTGTACACCGATCCGGATTTTCAGCTGGAAAAATACATGGACGAAAGCATGCTGGCGCCTATTTACGAAACCGAAGATTACCAGGGCGCCCGCGATGTTTTATCGGTTATTCAGGATGCTGCCGTCATCCGGAAATTTGTAGCGGTGTTGCAGGGTAAGCAGGTTTTATTGGCCGATGGCCATCATCGTTACGAAGCTTCGCTGGCCTATAAACACCAAAACGAAAAAGCTAATCCGCAGCATACCGGCCACGAAGCTTATAATTTTCATTTTATGTACCTGACCAATACCGAGGCAGATGACCTCAAAATTTTACCTACGCATCGGGTACTAACGCACATGAATTTTTCGGGCGAAGAATTTTTGGCTGCCCTGGCGACTTATTTTTTTATTCTCCCGCAGGATGATGCGTACGCCTTAAATGAAGTGATTGTGGGTAAAAAGTGGGCATTTGGTTTATACCTGGACGGGCAGGCGTATAAAATCAGGTTAAAACCGGAGGTGCATGACCAATTATACTGGAATTTTCCGGAGGTGGTAAAAGCGCTTGATTTAACGGTACTGCATTATTTTGTTTTTGAAAATGTACTGGGCATTATGCGGGCAAAACAACGCACGCATCCGGACTTGCAGTATATCCGTAATTTTACCCAATGCCTGGCTCTGGTAGATGCCGGTAAAGCCCGGGCAGCTTTTATTACAAACGAAATTACCATGCAGGAAGTAAAAAATGTTTGTTACAGTGGCGCCATGATGCCGCAAAAATCAACTTTTTTCTATCCTAAAGTAATCACAGGTTTTTTATTCTCCTCTATAAAACAAGATGAATTTGAATCGGAAGTTAATACTTGCTTCTAACTCCCCGCGCCGCAAAGAACTATTAGGCAAACTGGACGTAGCTTTTGAAGTGAAATTAAAAGATGTTCCGGAAGATTTTCCGGACAGCCTGCAACGCGAACAAGTGGCTGAATACCTGGCCAACCGCAAAGCCGAAGCTTACCAGGTCGATTTGCAGGATGAAATTATCTTAACCGCCGATACCATAGTTTGCCAGGATGATCTGGTATTGAATAAACCAACTGATGCTGCGGAAGCCCACTACATGCTCCAACTTTTATCTGGTCGCATGCATACTGTTTTTACCGGCGTGTGCCTTTTAGCAAAAGAAAAAAAGGTTGTTTTTCACGATGCCACCCAGGTTTATTTTAAAACTTTATCCGAGGAAGAAATCAGCTATTATGTAGAACATTATCGCCCTTACGACAAAGCGGGTGCTTACGGCGCGCAGGAATGGATGGGCATGATTGCTGTAGAACGCATTGAAGGTTCGTATTTTAATGTAATGGGTTTACCGGTTCATGCCGTCTACCAGCAATTGCTAAAGTTTTAAAATTTATCTTCGCAGCGTCTGCCCTTTTGGGAAAGCAGCCAGGTTCAAAAAAATCTTCTTCTGTTGCGGAAAAAATATCTGCCGGAAAATAAATTGCACAGTTTTATTACTGCAACCCAATGCTGCCGATTCTAGGTTAATCTAAATTACCCGAAGCGCAGTAGCAGCACATCCTCCCCTGTTTTTAGCTTATCGCTGGCAGATGGGATTTACAATAACCAGCTAGCCCCTCCTACATTACAGATGCTAATTTAATTGATGGCCTTACTTCTTTATCCTGACTTTTTTCCAGAAAGTAGTATCCGAAGTTTTAACTTCAATGTTGTAAAAACCCGGATTTAACCGGCCTACATTCATGGTGTGCGAATAAGTACCGGGTGTGGGCTCCAAAGATTTGGCAAAAACAACTTTCCCGGCATTATTTATTAAGTGCAGCACCCCTAATTCCGTTAAGTTCTGATCAAACTTCAGGATAAAAGTACCGGTCCTTTTATCCGGCCGAATATCAATCCCCGAAAGGGTACTGGCTTCGTGATAGGTATATTTCGGTTTGGGGTTGTTCTGAGCAATTTTGGTTTTATTATTTAAATTTAACGGAGTAGCAAAACTATGCTGCGTATATAAAAACAAACTTAAAGTAATACCTAGTCCGGCTATAAAGGGGGATGCTTTTATCATCTGAAAATTAATTTTATATAAGTGTTTTCTTTTCCGTATACATATTTCATTCCAATATCAAAGCTAAAGCTTATATTGACGCGTAATATTTAATTTTAACTAATTTTAACCGAAGCAAAACACAAAATAAACTATGGAATACAGAAGATTTGGACGTACCAATTGGCAAGTAAGTGAAGTAGGTTACGGCATGTGGGGCCTGGCCGGCTGGACGGGTTCGGAAGCTGACGAATACGAAAAAGCCCTGGATTTATCCGTGGAAAAGGGTTGTAATTTTTATGATACCGCCTGGGGTTACGGCGAAGGCCGCAGCGAACAAGTATTAGGCGCTTTACAAAAAAAGCATTCAGAGAAGAAATTATACCTGGCCACTAAAATTCCGCCCAAAAACTTTACCTGGCCTTCCCGCAAAGAATTTAAATTAGAAGATTGTTTTCCGGCCGATCACATTAAAGAATATACCGAAAAAAGCCTCAAAAACCTGGGCGTGGAAACCATCGACTTGCAGCAATTTCACGTGTGGGAAGATGCCTGGGCCGAAGATGAACGCTGGCAAAGAGCTGTTGAAGATTTAAAACGCGAAGGTAAAATCCGGGCCATGGGCGTAAGTGTAAACCGCTGGGAACCGAATAATAGCCTGAAAACATTAGAGACCGGTTTAATTGATGCCGTACAGGTAATTTATAATATTTTCGACCAGGCTCCGGAAGATTTGTTATTACCTGCCTGCGAAAGATTAGATATCGGGGTTATTGCGCGCGTACCTTTTGATGAAGGTACCTTAACCGGAACTTTCACGAAAGAAACTACTTTTCCGGCCGACGACTGGCGCAGCACTTATTTTGTACCGGAAAACCTGAATTCGAGTGTAGACCATGCCGATGCTTTAAAACCTTTAATACCAGTAGGCATGAACCTGCCGGAGCTGGCTTTACGCTTTATTTTAGCGAACAAACAAGTGGGCACCGTTATACCGGGTATGCGTAAAATCCGGAATGTGCAGGCTAATATGGGAGTAAGCGATGGCAATTATTTAACCGAAGAATTACTAGCCCAATTAAAAGACCACCGCTGGGACCGCGAACCAACTTCCTGGTCGCAATAATTTTCCAGTATATATTATTAGTATTGATATTGATACCGATAGAAGTGGTAGCAACTTTATTTAGGTGCTACCGCTTTTATTTTACGGTAAGTAAAAGAACAAAATTAGTTTAAACTTAATAAGAACGTGAAGATCAAATAATTAAATACTTATCACTCATTCCTATTAATATTAATTTTGTGCTTTTCTAAATTACTAATACTACTTGAAATAGATTTTGCGGTTTTCCGGTAGCGGCGTGGCAGTGCCACGTTGCTACAAAGCACGATTATTTGCTTTTTGGAGAAAAAGCTGAGATTTATTAAAAGTACATCTATCAAGTAATAGTAGTAGAATCAACAGTAAAATATATGGAAGAAAGTTTATGCTGTTTGGCATTATTCACTCATTCATTCACTTATTCACTCCTTTATTCATTCATGTATATCAAAACGCTTCTGCCCAGCCGTTCCGGCGCGGGTCGGCTTCGGCTTCAAATTCTCCGGATACCGGATTGATCAGAATAGAATGGGCATCGCCGAGGTAATCGCCTTCTTTTAGAATATGGCCTTTGGCTGCTAAAGCGTTCTTTATTTTTTGGGGCCAGGATTTTTTTTCCAGATGCACAAAATCAGGCATCCACAAGTGGCTCAAACGCGGTAAACGCAAAGCTTCTTTTAAAGTTAAGCCGTAAGTAGTGGTGGCCAGAATTATTTGCAGCACGGTATTGGCAATGGTACGCCCACCCGGCGAACCGGTAATCAAAAATGGTTGACCATCTTTTAAAACCAGCGTGGGTGCCATAGAACTAAGCATTCTTTTCTGTGGTGCAATTCCGTTCGGATCAGAATCCAAGCCTCCTTGTATATTTTTCCGGTAAGGATTAATATTAAAATCATGCATTTCGCTGTTCAACAAAAAACCTAAATCTTTTACCATTGCTTTCGAGCCAAAACCATCTTCCAAAGTAATAGTAGTAGCCACCATATTTCCGGCAGCATCCATAACCGAAAAGTGCGTGGTTTCTATGTTTTCTTTATGCACTGAAACTTCTCCCGACAGGGCTGTGCTGGGAGTAGCTTTGCTGAGATTGATTTTAGATGCTACTTTCCGGGCATTTTCCTGGGATAATAATTCCTTAACCGGCACGTCTACAAAATCCAAGTCGCCTAAATATTTAGTCCGGTTCAGGAACACGTAGCGCATGCTTTCTAAAAGTAAATGGAGGTTTTCCGGTTGTAGCGGATCTTTGGCCAATTCAAACTGCTGCAGGATTTGCATAAGCTGAACGACGGACATACCGCCGGCTGAAGGCAAAGGCATACTGATTATTTCGTAGCCCTGGAAATAAGTTTTGAGGGGCTGCCGGATTTTTACGGAATAATTTTTTAAATCTTTTTTCTTTAAGATACCGCCGTTTGCTTTAAAGTCGGCAGCTATTTTATCTGCTATCCGTCCTTCGTAAAAAGTTTTGGCGCCGTAACGGGCAATATTTTGCAGGGTGCGGGCCAGGTCGGGTTGTTTAAATAAATTGTGGGTTCCGTAGGTATGCCCGTCTGCTTTAAATAAAACTTTCCTGGTTTCCGGAAAGCGGGCTAAATCTTCCTGGTATTGGCAAAGCTGCGCGGCATCGTATTTATTCAGGTAAATACCTTGCCGGGCTAAATTAATGCTGGGCTGAATTAAATCTGGCCACGGAAGAGAACCATACTTTTGCCAGGCAGTTTCCAAGCCTTTTACGGTGCCCGGAACCGCGGCTACCAGGTAACCCAATGTTGCTTTCTCGTTATTTACGGTGTTGTCTTTTTCTAAAAACATATTCGGAGTAGCTTCCGCAGGAGCCATTTCCCGGAAATCCAGGCCAACTTCTTTACCGCTGGCCAGCCGGATCAGCATAAACCCGCCGCCACCCAGGTTTCCGGCAAAAGGATGTGTTACCGCCAAAGCAAACGCCGTAGCTACGGCGGCATCAATGGCATTGCCTCCGGCTTTTAGAATATTTATACCAATTTGAGAAGCATTTTTTTCTACGGAAGCAACAGCTCCCTGGCGGCCTTTAGCCGATAATATATTTTCTATCACTTACTCCTAATATCTGGCCTCAACTATTTAAATTATGTACCACATTGCACAGATGAACATCACCTGTTAACTGTTCAGGTTCCAATTATAATCTAAATAAGATATCCGGGCGTTTGGATTTACTTTTACTTTAGCGTATTTATTTATAAAACTCATCAAATCGCCGTTTTTGGTAAAATCGCCTTTAAACCAATTAAATATAGAAGAAAGCTGGACTTGTTTAGCGGATATTTTGTTGCGGCTTGGGTCATTGATAAATGACCGGGCCTGGGCTTCCAGTTGAGCATTAATTGTGGCACCTTCGTAAGCCTGGTTTAATAAGCGGGGGCAGGAAACGGAGGCACAAACAATAGCAAAATGAATACGCGGCTCCTGGAATTTAGTTCTTAATATATCGTGTTCAATGTTGTTCAAATCGTAGGTCTGAGATCCGATCCGAATAAATTTGATGTCCCAGGGAGAATTAATAAAAGGGATTTTAATAAGGCTGCCGATAGCTTTAATGCTTTTAAGCGGATAATTCCGGATAATTAACTGAATGGTATAGGCATTATAAGCATTAATCCAATAAGCTAACTGATCGTTGCGAGACCAGTTATTATCCGGATGATGCGTACTTAATAATTTCAAATATTGGTTTAGCTGGGTGCTGTCCTGGATAAAACCTTTGTAATTTACGTTGCCGGCTGGCGATACATGTTTTTTTAATAAGTTATTAAAAAGCGTGTGCGGTACGGCGGCATGTACCTGTATAAGTCCGATTGTAAAAAAAATAGCTACTAGATAAATAATGAGTTTCATAAATATACTACTGCAAACCTGACTTTGGAGTTATTCTTTCTTTATTTGGCAAATGCCTTTCCAAAAATGCAAATGTCAGAAGTATTTTATTATATACCTCTCTACTTATTCTACTTCATTTTAAAGTTAGATTTGCTTGAAAAAAAACGGTAAGCTTTTTACAACTTACCGCTTTAAACATTATCACCAGATGGTTAAGGTTTACTTCCAGATCCGTGTGTCTGAAATTATTGTTTATAGATTTTTTTAACTTCTACCACGCCATTCGCTTTCAGGTACAGAAAATAAAGACCGTTTTGCAGTTTTTCTAAAGAAATTGTCTGGATAGAATTTGTTGAATTATTTTTTACATCTATATGCTGAAGCTGATGGCCGGTTGCATCCATTAAATCAATAGTTACTTGTCCATTCATCTGCGGATCTAATTCTACCTGTAATTTATCGGTGGTTGGATTAGGGTAAGCCGACCAGCTGATGCTTTTCAAAGCAATTTTCTTTTCTTTAGTTAATTCGCTTTCTGCTGCAATTTCGTCTACTACTTTGCCATAAACATTTATTTTTTGCGGAATATTATTGGAGTATTTCCGGATAAGAATAGCATCAGCAATAATCGGCTCTTTTAAAGATAAGTTTACCCATTTTTTATAATCTTCGCCTTTAAACAAACCTAAAAAGGTTATTTCTGATCCGTTTACAGCGTAAATTTCAGCCGGATTTACAGTAAAAACACCTTCAAAATCGTATAAAGAAATTTTATCTACCGTACTTCTATGTTCTAATTGTAAAGTAACATCTACCCATTGATTATTGTTTGGCTGCCAAACTTTTTTTACAAGATCATTTAAATCATCGTTTAACCAAGGCGTATAATCTACGCCGGTATTCTTGCTGGCATTAACCGAAACAATTTTTAATCTTTCTTCTGTTGGTACCGGCATCAGGGATACTTCCGACGGATTAGCTTGTATTGTCAGAGATCTAATAACTTCAGTTGCGGCCAGGAATTTATCATTTCCGACCTGCGAAGCAGTAATATTAACTTTACCAGCGGCCAGTATGGTAGCCATCCATTTTCCATTGGTATTAGCAACCGAAACTATCTCCGGATTTGAAGAGACAAAAATAACCGGAAGTGTAGTATTGGTAGAAGTTGCCGCAAGAGCAAATACAGCATCGCCTTCTTTTTTATTTTCCAGCTCATTAAAAGAAATTACCTGCGCCGCTTTGCCCACCGAAAAGGTTTGGGTAATTGCCGGGGCCGCTTTATAAATATCATTTCCCGCTTGGGCTGCTTCTATTGTTACTGTACCGGCGCCCGTTAAAGTAACCATATTGTCCGATATAGTAGCCGGACCGGAGAGAATGTTAAAGCTTACTGGTAATCCAGAAATGGCGGTGGCACTAAGAGCAAATGGCGCATTGTTAAAGGTTTTATTCGGAATGGCCGCAAACGTAATGGTTTGAGCTTGTTTAGGTGCGCTTGATATCAGGAATGTTCTTTCCACTAAAGTTGCAGCGGCATAATTATCGCTTCCGCTCTGCGTTGCGCTAATTACAACGGTTCCCACACCAGTCAGCGTAAGGGTATTACCAGATAAAATAGCCGGGCCTGATACCAGGGTGAAAGAAACCGGCAAGCTGGAGGAAGCGGTTGCCGTTAAAGTTAAAGGAGCATTACCCAGGGTTTTATTTGGTATAGCCGCAAAACTAATGGTTTGGTTAGCTTTATTAACCGTAAAGCTGCGCTCTATGGCTGTTGCCGCAGCATAGTTGTTATTACCCGCCTGAGCAGCACGTACCGTAACTACCCCCGCTCCGGAAAGCGTAATTGTATTACCATTTAGCGAAGCCGGCCCGTTTACAATACTAAAGCTTACCGGTAAACCGGAAGATGAATTTGCTGAAATACTGAAGGACTCATCACCGTAAGTTTTACCTGTTAGCTCCGCAAAAGAGATGGTCTGACCGGCTTTTTTAATAGTAAAGGAACGATCAACTGGAGTAGCCGCATGATAAGTATCATTACCCGCCTGCAAGGCTCTTACAACCAGGGCGCCGGTACCATTTAGAGTTAACACATTACCATTTAGGATAGCCGGGCCCGATACTAGCTGAAACGAAACCGGTAAGCCGGAGGTGGCTGTCGCATTTAAGCTAATGGGTGCATCGCCAAAGGTTTTATCTCCTAAAGCAGCAAATGTAATAGTTTGGTTTTGCTTGGCCGGCGCATTTACAGTAAAAGAACGCTCTACATTGACGGCAGCCAGGTAATTGGTACTACCGGCCCGGGTGGCGCGGATGTTAACTATGCCGATGCCGGTTAAAGTAAGTACATTTCCCAAAATTGTGGCTGGGCCCGATACAACCGAAAAACTTACGGGTAAATTAGAAGAAGCCGTTGCAGACAAGCTAAAAGATCCAGTACCAAAAATTTTGTCAGCTAAAGGAGCAAACATTATTTCTTGCGGGGCTTTGTTTACGGTGATGCTTTGGCTAACAACTGGTGCTGAGGTGTAGGTATTGTTTCCTACCTGGCTGGCCTCCACCATAATGATACCGGAACCCGTAGTTTTTAAACGATTTTGGATTAATGTAGCCGGACCAGATACTATTCTAAAGCTTACCGGCAGGCCGGATGTAGCGGTAGCTGCTAAATCAAATTCGTTACCGTATATTTTTGGGGCAATTGCAGAAAAAGTAATGGTCTGATTTAATATGAGACTACTTACCGCAAAACTTTGGTTTACGGCTTCGGCCGGCAGGTACGCATCTGAACCACTTTGCGTAGCCCTAATGGTTACCGATCCGGTACCCATTAAAGTAACGATATTGCCGGCCAGTGTTGCCGGTCCCGTTATCACTTCGAAAGAAACCGGTAAACCGGAAGAAGCTTTAGCCACCAACGCAAACGGAGCGGCACCCATTATTTTACCCGTTACTGCTGCAAATGTTATCTGTTGGGCGGCTTTGGTAACTTTGAAGGTTTGGGTGATAACGGGTGCGGCGGCATAAGTATCATCCCCGGTTTGAGAAGCTTCTAAGGTAACAACACCGGTTCCGGTTAAGGTAAGGGTATTTTGTGATAAAGTAGCCGGACCCGAGATAACTTTAAAATCAACCGGTAGGCCGGACGAAGCAGATGCTTGCAAGGCCAAGGGCGCAGCTCCGTATTGCTGATCCGGAATAGCAGAGAAATTTATGGTTTGAGCAATTTTGGCGGCAGGTGTTGGTTGGAACTGATGCGCACCAATACTAAAGCTTGTCTGTTGGTCTAGTTTATTTCTCCAAAAATCTATTTCTCCTATATTCAGGCCAAAAACTTTAGCCAGGTCTAAACCTTTATCAATTAAGTTCGAAGTAGTCCGTAATTGGTAACCGGTTAAGGTATGCAGTAAGCTTGGATCGCCTAAAGTAATTCCTTTACCCGGTTCGGTAAGCTCCGGATCAACGTTAAAACCCACCGGCTCATTATTCAGCTTCTCTTGGTTTGTTTTTGAGCGCCAGTTCTCGAGGCTGGAATAAGTAGTACCTACCCAATAGAACTTCAGCGGTGAGCCGGTAGACCAGTAAGCGTTTCCTTCGAAGCGGATATCGTTATTGCTCTGCGCCCGTACTACCAGCAAGCCCCCGGTAGTCTGCACGATGTTATTTCTTACTTTGGTATTTTTGATATAACTGCTGCTTACATGAACGCCTATCGGCGAACCACTGCTAGCCGGAGAA
>Ga0210040_10004916_pt1 | contig 17200 bp, 12 predicted proteins | sample CryGeyCG12114_NA_FD_185462 | JGI IMG/M metagenome (GOLD analysis project Ga0210040, IMG submission 185462) | Groundwater microbial communities from aquifer - Crystal Geyser CG19_WC_8/21/14_NA (SPAdes) (version 2) | ecosystem: Environmental > Aquatic > Deep subsurface > Groundwater | place: USA... | reverse complement strand
TTTTCAACTAACGTGTTGTAAACAAAGCAAACAACATCACTAAAAAAGTTAGCTTGGGATTTTGCCTCGCGCAAAATTTTTATGGCTGTTTTGTTTTTGTCTCAAATAACTTGGCACACCCTCTGTAAGTACAAGTGTTAACCTTAACAAAAAATTTGTTGGAAGATTTCAAGACGGTACTAAGGAAAGTGAAGCTGGAACACAAAGGAGTTGCTGAAATTGCAGTCTTTTGCAAACATCCATCTGGCTGAAAATAGCACTACTAGCAAATAGTTAATTTAATGTCAATTTGCAACAGTACAGTGCATGCAGGTTAGAGTTTTCTCTTTTAAAATGTGTAGTATCTTCTGATGTTATTTCTACACAAGTAATACCCGAATCGGATAAAAATCGGGATTTTCGGGTTTTGACAGTTACAATCGTTTTCTGCGCTATTCAAAACCAACAAAATCATATCTTTATCATTTTTTTCACAGAATTTGATTTAATTTTTTTCTGACCTTTAGTGACCTGTAGCGCGTGACCAAACCTGGATTCGGGGATTCAAACTGCAAATTCGCATTCAGCTGAATATAATAAACTTAAGACTGAAAAAATTTCATTTTAATGTCATCCTTTAATGTTGAAAGTTACTTACTTACTGTAGGACATTTAGACCACCCTGAAACCGTTAGTGCCAAACCAAAAGATGAACCTTACATTTTTGCGTGCTCTAAGTGTAAGTTATGACTGTTGAAATGGAATCAGATCATATGGCAATTAATGAATACTTTTTAGTGGAATTTCGTCGTTGCATTGTAATAAGGCTCAATCTTTGTTTTACTTAAAGCAATTGTATTTTTAAATTCTACAATCTTTCAGTCCTTATTTGTCTCCATGTCGTGAAAGTTTGTGTTTTTGGTGTGCTTCAAAACTAGACTGTTGTTTCAATATTTTTCGTGCTGTAGTCTATATGGTCAACAAAAAATAAACTTTGTCCATCATGTCTATCTGGAAATTGCGGGAAAACGTAAGCCTTTTTTTTCATGGATCCTGGGTAACCAAGCAATTAATAGGGATTTTTAATATTGTGAGAGTATAAGACTCATTTATTGTTAGTTAGTTAGTTGGTTTGGAGAATTTTGGATTTCTTAAGAATGCATTTGTACTGCATTCCTTTATCATGCTGATGCATTATGTTTGTTTTGTGTATGCAAATACTATTTATGCCTATGTCTAAAACTAAAACTTAATTATGCTTCATCTTGTGTGTATGGAATTGAGGTTCGAACATCCCTATATAAGTTGAATCCCTATTTGATTTAGGAGGCATTCCCTATTTTGTTTAACCTATGTTAACTTTTTCAATTGTGGATACTTGATTTTTGCTGCATAAAGTATTCTTTATCTACGGGCCGCTTATCTTTATTTTGTGTCATCTTGATAAGTAGCTTCGCCTTCGCTCATTTTGTTTTGCTCCAGTCTCATTTTTCACTACTGTTCATAAATACTGAGCTTTACGCTGCCCATCTACTAAAAAGCCTATTCTCTAGTTAACTAACTAGCATTTGTGTAAGTGTGAGAACCTACAACTTGACAAACAACCCTTTTCTCCTCACAATATGTTTTTGGTAAGCAAGTAATCGATAGGGATTTTACATGGGTTTTTTGGCGAACATACATTTTTAGAGTTTCACTCAAATTTGGAGTTTTTATGTATGTATTTAAACCACTATGTAATATTTAAGTGCACTGGTTGGTTGTAGAGACTCCACACGAATTTTAGTTTAGCTGTGTGATGTGAGAGAGTTACCCGTCCATAAAACTGCTTTGTTAGTGGCATCGATAATTTAGAGTAAACATTTCGTTTATCATTAGCGTAGGGTAGTTTGCATCTCTGTATTCCATATGTCAATTTCTTCCTAGGTATTTGAGAATAAACCTCGGAAGATTTTATGAATGTTCACAATAGTACAACGATTGTGACGTGTTATTTGTATAAGTCCATGTATACTTGTTTCCCTGCAACTGAAAATCTAAATCTTGTACATTCCATTCACACAAAATATTTAGTCGACAAAATATTGCAAATAACAATGAAAAAGTTCACCATACAAAGTAGTCAGTTAGTTAGTTGTACCAACTAAATAACACGGTGAATAAACTGGGTTTCCGTAGTTTCAAGGGTTCCAAGTGCACTTTATATAGCACAAGTATTTGGAATAATTGACATAATATCTTTGGAATTCATAAAAACGACACATGGACCCCTAGATGGGCATTTCATTCATCCTTGCCTATCATTCCCTCTTGACCTCAAAAAACTAGAAATTAAGGGGTTCATTCTCACCTTTTTCATCTCACCTAAAAAACCCACCATTCACGCATCCTTCCTTCCGAAGGAAAAAAATACGAAAAACCGCAAATCCTTCTCTCACTCTTCCCTCCGAAGGAGAAATATACAAAAAATGATAAAATCCTTCTCTCACCCTTCTCGCTAATTGCCAATTGCCAATAGGGATTTCACATGGGTTTTTGGTATCGAAGCAACCAATAGGAATTTTACATGGGTTTGTGGTAACTAAGCAACCAATAGAGATTTTAAATCGGTTTGTGGTAACCAAGCAACCAATAAGGATTTTAAATCAGTTTTTGGCAAGCATGTAACCAATAGGGATTTTTCATGGGTTTTTAGTAACTTAGCAGCCAATAGGCAATTTTCATAAGTGTTTAGTAACTTAGCATCCAATAGGGATGATTAAAGTGGTTTTTGGCGAGCAAGCAGCCAATATAGGGATCTTTCATATGATTCTGAAAACTACGCAAACAATACGAATTTTACATGGGTGTTTGGTATCCAAGCAACCAATAGGAATTTAACATGCTTTTCCGGCAATTAAGCAACTAATTTTTGATTCTGCTATATTAGATTCCCACACGTCACATCACTTCGCTCATGCAAAACCTTTATGAACAATGATTTGTAATTTTGCAGCGTAAACGAACGGAACTATTTCCTATCTCCGATTGAGGAAGTAAAAAGAAAAAAACCATCGACAACGGAGCGGATTGGGAAGTGACAAGAATTCGGAAATGGGGGTGTCCATAAACAATTGCAGTATCAAATACGACATAGAATGGACAAATACGTTGGTGGAAGAAAATAATACGAATTGCGAGCGGAAACTTTTGGAGCAGATATTTTCTTTGAAACAATGCGGAGGTTGCCTCACCATTACAAAAACGGAAGATGATGTCTTAATCCATCTCTTCCCAGTGTCCACAGATTTTAAAGAAGTCTTTAATCAAACGGAACCAACTGTTTGCGCACTCTTTTGCTATGAGTGCGCAATCCAAAAAATTGGTTCGGAAAGACATAGAGGGGTTGCAAAAATCAAGCAACCATGGATGCTGGTCCAGCATTTAAAAACCCACAATAAAGAATTTACTTGCCAGGCCTGCACTCAGGTTGCTTTGACGGGTCGCTCATTTTCCGTAATAAGCGAGCTTGCCCGACATCTAAGACAAAAAAGCTGTGTCCAAAACCACAGCGACTATACCAAACTTTTACGAAGAAGAAATAAAAAAACATTTCACGACAGTAGAAGACTGCGGGAATAGGAACCTGATGAGTGATGATGACATCGAAGAAGATCCCGAGCCCGGAAATCCTGATATTGCTGAACACAGAAAATTCATCGAATGGATGATCAATAGTCCGAGACAATGGGTAAGTCTGTTCCAGACTAACAACACACAATACAAAAATATCCCACACAATAAAATTTTCGAGACCGACAATTTTTTATCATCGTACAGGACGGAAACAAAAATTTTCCGGAGCCAATCAAGACAGTGATCGGCCACTTTTCTTTCGGCAAAAAAAATTTGGTTCCAAAAAGCGGAACTCAGCGGTATCGGAGTCTGAAATACCAAGAATTAATAAACCTGCATCAAATGGTTGGTGATGAGACAAATTTCTTTGAAAAACTTTTATTAACATGATCATTGCAGATGTAAAAGCCACTTAATTGTTTTCCAGATGATGAAGGGCTTACAGAAAACAGCTTACTTATACATGCAACTGATTCTCCGCATATGACTGGATCCGCTGCGTCCATCGCAAATGAGTGAGTCAAAGTATATTTTTGCAACCGTAACATACCATAGAAGCATAACAATGTTGCTAATATAGTTGATAGCATTTAATTCAACATTTATTTTTGAAATTTCAGTTCCTCAGTGCTTAGAAACAGCTGTCGATTTAACTATAAATAATAGCTGTTTTGAAGACGCCTTGCTGTTCAACTCCGGAAGGTCAGAACTTTTTTTTATTCCGTCAATACACCCTATTCAATTATCTGTAATTTTAGACCTTAAACATATCGTAAGGTTTGCATATCCATGCTTGAATGATTTTTTCAGCCGTTTCAAAGGTTAATACAAATTTTTTGCAGCAATAAACCTAGACCCATTCGATACGGCCTCAAATGTACTTGAACAATCCGAAGCGAATGCTGAGGAAAATTTTCAAGATAAAAAAAACCTTTAGTCACATTTTTGAAAATTTTAAGTTAATACTAATAATAAGTTAATGCTGCATCTGTTTTTTTTTACAGACACAGGAAGTTTCGAATACATCCTGACGTCTCTTTGAATACAGCATCAGAAAATGCGTTCATTTCAGTTTGTCAGCTTACGAAAAATTATAACTTTATTTTATATATCTGATAATTGTATCGAAACAGTTTGAAATCTTGCAAGATACTGTAAAATAATGTGTTTCAAATGTACAAAAAATAGACTTTCATCTAAATAACCACTCATTTTACACAACTTCGCTTCCCTTTTGCGATTATAGTGCATATAACACCAAGAAAAACTTGCAGCGCAGCGCAGTTGCTATAGGGAAACAATCGCTTGATTTTTTACAGACGTTCCACTCAATTTGTTGAGGGTTATTTAAACATTCTAATAGTTAGCTGTTGTACATGGCTATTGATAAGCTTTATTTCGGTCACTATCAAGTGGGCGCTCTAGTGAGGAATATAGAAGAGGTTCTAGCAAAGTACATGACAATTCAATTTTAGAATCAAAGAGTGGTAGATCGGTTAGCAATTTGCAAAATTTAGTAAACAAACAAGTGTTTTACTGCATGGTGAAAAAATCTCAAATGCCTTGCGTATTAGTTATCGTGCTACCTTTACTTACCTTACTTAGCTTACCTTTACAGCTTTATGTTCGAATTTAAGCTTCAATCCTCTAATCCTTGACATGTATGTTTTCGAAAACCATTATGTATTTAACAATTTATTTAGACTATAGGGAGTAAATTATTTTGTATTACTGCGGAAAATAGTGTGACAATAGTAAAGTACTGACATAGCTATGTAAAACAGAAATAAAATCAAAACAGTGCTTTAAATAGTTTATTTTCCCTGGAATTTTCACGCAAATATGTTGAGGGCTCTTCAAAATTTCAAAATGTGAGCTTCGTATGGCTAATTTAGTGAGCTCCTATTAGCCCCTTATCGAGTGGGCAGCCTATTGATGCATATCTATGTGTTTCTTAGTTGCTAGGGAACAATCGTAGGACTTTAGTTTCCCTGGAATTTTCACGCAAATATGTTGAGGGCCCTTCAAAGTTTCAAAATGTGAGCTTCGTACATGGCTACTTTGGTGAGCTCCTTTCAGCCCCTTATCGAGTGGGCAGCCTATTGATGCATATCTATGTGTTTCTCAGTTGCTAGGAAACAATTGTAGGACTTTAGTTTCCCTGGAATTTTCACGCAAATATGTTGAGGGCCCTTCAAAGTTTCAAAATGTGAGCTTCGTACATGGCTACTTTGGGGAGCTCCTATTAGCCCCTCATCAAGTGGACAGCCTATTAATGCATATCTGTGTGTTCCTTAGTTGCTAGGGAACAATCGTAGGACTTTAGTTTCCCTGGAATTTTCACGCAAATATGTTGAGGGCCCTTCAAAGTTTCAAAATGTGAGCTTCGTGCTATGGTATGGTTTAAAGTTTATGGAAATCGCACGTACAACTTAAAAATATGGTTTTACTTGTCTTGTGCATCTTTCTACAATTCGTATGATGGATGCGTACCTTGTTTTGGCGCGTATGGTGATAATTGGGAAGATAACTTCAAGGGTGTAAATAGTCTATGAGGTTTCTTCACGCACATAAAATACAATAACTTAAAAAAAGTCTTCGCCTTCGCCCTGCAAAAAATTCAAATTTATGTCAATAATTTTGACTTCGCGCTATTTTGCTCGTATTAATCGACGCGGGAAAGTGTTTTTAGGGATAATATTTTTGGATTTGCAGATGTAGTTTCTATCAAGTTTCTAATCAACTATTCATTTTTATTTGACCTGCTGATTTGACCCGGCCTTGAAAATGGACGACAATTTAACTGGTGGGGATGAGTGTACTCCTGACAAGCGAAAATGGGTATCTATGTTCACTAATTTGGAAATTGAGGTGCCTAAATTGCGGGAAACAAAGGCAGCTTTCAATAAATTAGCAGCAACATTTCCAATTTTGGCTTCAGGTTTGAAAATATCGATCCAGTACTATTGTCTATGCGTACATTATACAGTAAGAGTAAGGGCATATATTATAAGTTTATTTGGCAATTCTGAAGGAGATGAACATTATAGCGAGGAGGAAGAGGAGGAGGAGAAGGTGCAACCCGAGGATAACAATGACGATGATTTAGAAAACAAAGAACTAAGAGCCCAGTTAGTAAAAGTTTTTGGCGAAAATTTGTTTTCTCTTCTAAGCCAAAAAAGTAACAGCTCTAAGAAACATACATTTGCGGACTGTCCTGGCTGTGATTCACATAAAAAACCTTCAGCAAAAGATATGTTCATCTTGTCCCATGAAATTAAATCCGAGACCGATATTTTCGAGAAGGAATCATTTAATAAAAGTAAAAATCATAGAACACGTGAAAAATCAGAATTGAAGTGCATGGCAGCAGGCGAACCAGTTACGAAAGGTAAGAATAGTGCAATATTTTTCATGCATATTATCTTCGACAGATTTATGTGTATATTTTTGTACTATTGTAGAATCAGCAAGCCTTGTTGAGGAAAAGATATTAGCCGAACTTAATCAGCTAACTAAAATAGCATTTTCTCCTTATGAGACATTTCATAACACTGGAAAAAATTGTTCGAAAGAAAAAAATAGTCATGATGAAGCTGATGACTCTACTAATCTTTTGTCTGATGAGGAGCTCCAGAATTCATATTGCATGGAAATGTTTTCTCGTTTTGGAGAAAAACCGGCTAAATATAAGTGGAAGCCTTGTCCAGTTGTTGTTGAAGATCCTGATGCCATTCGAGAGTTTAGAAATGTATGAGAAATTATTTATTATTATTATTATTATTATTGTACTTGGCATTTGCATGATATAAGAAAAAGTTACCACATGTTATGCATGTTATTCGGCTACCCCTGATGATTGATCGATTATAGTAACCTACTTTTATGGTCGATTTATACAAACTAAATCACTGAATCAAGAAAAGTTGTAACATCAATAATTTAATGATTATTCTTTCAATTAAAAAGAAAAACTGAAAACAGTTTGTCTACATTTTGTTGACACCGAAACAACCAACGTTAGATAATCTAGCGAAAAAAAAAACTAATTTACTGTTTGTTTTAAAGAAAAAAAGCAGTAAATAGTTTCATGTAAGTAGTATAGCATTTGAGCTGGTTCTATTCCGCTGCTTTAAAGAGTTTCAGTTTATATTTAGTTTTATTCGGTTTTCCAACCTCAATAAATCAAATCTATTAATTCATCTAATTTATTATTGTTATTTATTTCACTATTATAGTTGGTGATTACTGAAAAAGTTGTAAGGGACTCTCAAAGGACCGGCTTAGTTGACTGTGATAATGACTGTATTATTGAAGGAGTGATTTATCATTCTGATGATTCTCACCAGCCTTTACCAGATGAAATACGAACGTAAGGTTTTAAAAGCTTAAAATAAATATGCAATAAATAACACATTTCATGCTCAAATATGCTCATTACAGGAATGTTCCAAAAGACGGTACGATTCTTGGAGATTTTGAGTGCACGCTTGATCCTGAAAACTTAGAAGATGGCTGTGTTACGGAAAATCGTGGTTCTGGAAAGTAATCTAACCATTTTGAAATTTTCTTTCTAAAAAATTCATGAATTCCATCTTGAAATCACGAAGACTTTTTTCTTAGAAATTATAGATTGAATGAATTACTGCGCTTCAAAATTCTGGGGAGCAACAAAATTGAAGACTTGAGAGATTTCCTCAAATGTCAAAAAGATATACAATGTTTGAATGAGATTACCACTGCTGAAGAGCTTTATAAGGATGACATTGTTCCTATATATGCAAGGGTATGGCTTACAGGACGAAATCGCAATAATTCATTAGTTACTATATTTCTTTCATTTGTGTTGACAAATCGATTTCATTCTCATTCTCCATAGGAAATTTACCCAAATGCAGCAATTATAATTGAAGACAAAATATTCATAGACACAAGGCACAATCCACATTTTGATTATGTAGAGCGTGTCAACAAATGGTGTGCGAGATTCGATCGTCCTGTTGGTCCATTTGTTAAAAATGACATGACATCTTCCAGATTCAAAGACCTTACTCTGCGTTGTGGAAACCCTTATCTGTTCATACACCAAGGAAACTGTGAGCACATTTTGGTGTTCACTAAAATCAGGTTGATCACTATCTTGCACTATTCTCCTTTGCAGTAAATGCTTGACAAAAACACCCGTTGACTTATATATTTATTTTGTTTCCTTTGGAATAGATTATTGCATTCAGAAGATTCCATGGAAGCTAGTTCTTATCCTCAGATTTCTGGGCTCATTAAAAGTCCTGATGTTCTCTGTGGCCTAGATTCGCATGTTGCTCGGTACAATTTACATTATCAAACCAGATGTTTGGGACTTTTTTCAAATCACAAGTATAAAATTCTATGCTATTTTCTGTATAGGTGGACCGTTGTTGGAAACCTGGAACTTCCAGAAACGCCAATGTTTCTATGTACCGATTGTACCCACTCTTTTTGCTTTCTTAACAACCAAAAAACGGGAAACTTCAAAGTATACCCATTTTTTCAGCTCACCACAGCGTGGTGATATCCTCTGATTCTGGTATGCTATGAATGTACAAAAAATTTTGATTTAATTATAATTTATGTAGTATCTGATTTTTTTTTAAATTTTTTAAATTTTTGTATAAGTGCTCAATTTATTAATGCTATTATTCTGCATAAGATCCATAGACAGATCGGTGCAGACATTAATTCAGTATTTTAACCGTCCATCAACACATCCATTGACTAGTTTGATACTTTTATTGATGAGACAAAAAATGTTTGTTAACTAGTGGGGTGAGTGGAAAAGTAATAATAACAAGCTTAAAAATACATTTATAATTCTGTTGAAGTTATGCATATTTCTTTCTGCAAAGAATTGCTTGCATATGTTACATCTTACTTATTGCATATCACAGTCTTAATGAAACCCATTGGGCTAAAAAAATCCACTAATGGAAGATCGCTCTAAAGAATCTCTAACCCTTCGCATCGCATTTCTTCATGTCAAAATCAAAGAACGTTAATTTTTTTCAACTTTCATTTTCACTCTTTGCTCCCAGTGTCCCAGTCACTTACAAAAAAATTGCCTTGTGCAGTGCATATATGACAGCTCTTATTCATTCCCTATGAGGGAAGTTTTTCAGCCAAAGCTACATACTTAAGTCACTGATGCATTCGAGTTGCCAGTGAACATAGCTTGCCAGTTAATCCATGAGATTTCCTTGTTGTAACTCATTTCTTCATATGTACAGAGCATGGTTCACACTCGCTCACTTTAGTACTATAGTTACTAGTTAGTACTCGCAACCAATCTGCCTGCATTTAGTACATGGGCTGACTTAAACCTACGGAGTTTTACCATAAGTGAGTACTTCTCACCACTATGTGGAAACTCGATTCTCTTCTTAATCTTACAGTGTAAATGATCACACACATGCAGTATCTAACCCGTCGACTGAAGAGTCAAGTGTCACCACGAACAGAATTCAGTTCTGCTCAGAAGGAGGCAAACCACACAGTCGTATTAGCTAATACGTACTCCAGTTTATCTCTTTTCTATAGCGCTAGAGATAGATTCTCCTCCAGCAATAGCTGCTTTAATTTACTAAAGACCGGACATTGACATTCCATCCTAAATATTGTTTGTTACGTAGTACAGATCAATTTTGTGGTACGGAAATTTGAATTTGTGAAAGCAATCATTTCAGACCATCCTATTTGTCCAGGGAGTCTAAAAGAAAGATGTGTTAAAAAGCATTTCAAAATATTCTCTGTCATAAACATTTGCAAAGAAGGGAATGCAATTCCACTAGTTATCTGCACTGAGCTAATTCCAACATTGCCCCAACTCACCAGCTGCCGAAACGGAGAGAACATGGGAGCTTTGTTTACCTTCCGCTCTTGTACTCCCACTGTTTTGCTATGTGTTAAAAGCCCATGGTAGTGGACTCTGTAAAACTTTTATTTCCCTAATGGATCACTTCAAAATGAGACAGCATCGGAAAAATGTGAGGAAAGTTCATCCCAAGTGTTGGTTGAGACTTCAGAGTATTAAGAAAACGTATCTCCTAATGCCAATTGTTCTCATTTGTATACTCACTGGAGCCAATGGGAGTTCAGATACTACCAATGCATATAGTTCTACGAGTAATAGCTACAATTCCACATCGCATGACAATCAGTATCCCTCATATGTGAAAGATTTGGATCTTACAACCGACTACAGGAATAATAGACTCGTTGTGGACCGAAATGGAAAGTTTTCCGATCTGGACAAAAGTAGCTCGTACAACAGCCAATCTTATGGACTCAGTAGTCGTCGCAAACATAGACATGAGTTCAATCGTCGTCACCATCATCATCGTTCTGTGAGTGGAAACAGAGGGAATAACTTTTTGCTAACCACAGCTCCAGTTGGAGGGTATGCACATTTCCTAATTTTCATATGTAGTCATCATAAGAACCACTGTTAGTTATTATGCATATGTGCATTCCGTGTCCTTATAAGTAAAGGTGGAAAAGATTAGTGTTTCCGATTGCATGGTGGGTTTTCATATGTCACCATAAATCATTCCATGTATGCGTAGACACACATTATATGTGCTGGCAAGATGTGAACTCTCCTTGTTCTTATTAGGGTTCAAACATGCGGTAAGATTTGTTTTTCTCTTGGTATGATCGTCTCTCATGTACATGTGTGACACGCTTTTAAATTACAAATACATAGGGTGAAGTAATAAAGTTAGTTCGACTAGTGACTCTTTCAAACGTGTATGCATGGAGAAAGTTATGTGGAATGATGGGAAAGATATCTTGTGAATATTAACAATGTATCAAATTAGTTATACAATGAAACCCTCAATAGTATGTTGCTAACCACACGATAGGTATGATTTTTTATGCCACGCATTCCAGATTCCAGATATTCATATTGAAGCATTTTTATGTTGCATATCAGATTATAGTCTGTTGAATGAATGGTTTAAAGCTTATTTAAAATGTTGCATGCGAGTATTTGTAGACATTATAATATAGATTTAAGATTATTCGGTGGTTTATTTTGGCTTTCAGGGAAATATTCATGTTCCATTACAAAAGGGCTCTATGTACAACACATTAGTAGTAGTTCATGCATTACTGAAGTGTGGAAAGATACTTTTTTCTGCTCCATAAAGTGTTAGCAGTTGTAGTTGACTGCTTCACGGTAATATGACTTCAAACACGTATGTTTTCAAAGTTGCGGTTTGTGAAAAGGGAAGATGTAATTTGAGGAGCAAACGTAAAGGTCTGTTGAAACATTCATGACTTCTGTATGAAGTATCGGTGCAGTATGGCCTTATGGAGCGACGAAAATGAAAGATTTCGTTCATGCTATATTTGAGGTTTGAATGCTTGGAACACGTAAAGCACAAGCTAAAAAAATCTTTTTTGAGCTAAATTTTTTATCTTTCAATCTGTATAAATGAAAACTAACAGAATAAAATTAGTAAGTTAGAGGCGGATAATTTTTGTTTAATTCGTATGATAACTCTGTTATGAGCAAGTTTTTTTTAATCAGTGAGAAAAAATTGAAACAGTGATTTTGTCTAACGTATTAGTCTGCTTTTACCGTTGTGCTTATTTGATTAAAACTTAATTGACTTTAGTATTCTTTGGTAAGTAAAAACCACTGCCAATGGAGGCAATGGATGTAGGTACTTGCAAAAGTTGAATGAATTATGAGGTCACATGAAATATTGAAGGATTTAATGATAGCAGTAACGCAGTTTTATAAGTTAATAAAATGTTTCCATCTTCTTTCGTCTCGTACCCTTGAACTGTGGCACATCAATTACAATTTCCTGTTAATAAAATCAATGAAACTTGGAAATAGGAAGTGTGACTAACAACTATGATGTTTTGGTTTAATCAATTCCCATATATCTCATGTAAAAACTAATTATTTTTAAAAGAAACATTATGCTAAAGCTAAAAACATTCAAACGGAATATTTTAGCCTTTATTATAATCACTCGTAACTATTGCACACATAAGAACATTGAAGGATGTCTTGTAGGTGGTTTAGAAACACGAAACATTTTATGGGCAGTTGAAATTTCATGTGGAAAAAACTATATAGACTCAAAATTAAGTCAACAAAATATTTCTTTAGCATGCCTTCAAACATCGGTGCACGAGTCGCTAAAGTCAGGGTCAATATTTTATTTCGTGAGATTATATATCAATGCATATAATGTATTCAATCCTTCAGTATGTATGAGGGAAAAAATAAGCATGTCCAATTAGACTATTTTCATGAAAATGTAGAAAAAACTAACACTATATATTTGCTTTTAAAGACTTCATAATTTCAATTTCAGCCCCAATGTTTGTCGATCAAGAGCCAGAACGTATTGTTGCCCCGGCTGGACACAAAAATCAAGTGGATCGGGCCTCTGTGTAATACGTGAGTGACTATGCAATTTTTCGTAATTTCAAGAACGAGCTTACAACATTTTATTATTCGACTGTGTTGTACATTTGTATAGCAATTTGCTCGCGAGCTTGCGGAGATGGCCGATGCGTCAAACCAAATCTGTGTCTTTGTGAAGGTGGAACAATAGCAACTCATTGCCCCTCTAATTCTAAAGGTGACGCATTTTATTATTCTCACAGCATTTGTAGGTTGAAAACTTATTTTTCAATTTGTTTAAATAACTTTTGCAAATCATCTCAAATGCGCCTTTCTCTTAATTTTCGAGTTCATTCACACACAGTCATTCCTAACTAGTTGTCCTTCCTTCATCTGACAACGTCCATGTCAGCTATATGACAAATAAAAGTATTGTTAATGAAGTTTGTATAATGATGATGGTCATAATAAGACGGTAGATCAAACCAAGGAGATGGGAGCATTTCTTCCACATCTCACAACGGTGGATCGTCCAGTGACTGCCAAATACCTTGCCTAAATGGTGGCACATGTATCAACAACAAGTGCATGTGTCGCACAGGTTATCACGGGGACTATTGCGGAGAACGTAAGTAATGCTTACCAAGATTTATCATGATTGTTCCATTGTTGTAGATTGTGGAAGAAGCTTTTAAAAGTTCTTAAGAAAATAATCTCTATTACATAAGCTACTCAGGCCAAGTGATATTATTTGCCATTTATTTAGTTGGTTAGTATCTCATGTACACAAAACATGCCAGCATTTCTTTGTGAATTTGTTCCGGTGGTCAAACTGGAAATTTTTTGGAGATTTTGGAATATGGGGTCTTTAGTTCCTTCAATGAGGTTAGGGTTTGATGCAGGAAGTTTGCATCGTTGAATAATGCACTGCACTGCATACACGTTTTAATAAAAGAATTTTACACAAACCAAGTTTTAGTTTTTAAATTAATTAAAGGAGTACGATAACTGACACTGACAATATCCTTTCAAAACCTTTTCTATATTGACTAACTATAACTACAGTAACAATGCAAATGGATGCATTTTATGTATTTTTTAATTCATGTGTGAAGAGATCTTCAAGAAAATAATATTGTTTTAACTATTCGTTTTCTGACATGCGCACAGCGGTTTGCAGGGAGGGTTGTGAAAATGGAGGACGATGCATTGGCCCTGATAGGTGCGCATGCGTATACGGCTACACAGGAAGAAGATGCGAAGCAGGTAAAAACTTGATTACAGAAATTGATGTTGATATAAGGATAGGATATATTAGAGGCTTTTACGAACCAATCGGTAACCCGGTATATTGAAATCAGCAATAATTCAGAACTACCTCTTGTAGTTTCAGTTTGGAATGTAAATTCTTAGTGAGCTGAAAATATCTTTTTAAGCAACAGTAAGTAACTAGTTTTAGATCATTACAATGGATAGTTACAATGAGAAAAATAATCATCCCTTTAAATAATTCGCCATCGCAATATTACTAATTTGGATTGAAATTCGTTTTAGCGCATTAATGAGCTTAGAACTAACCAAACATTGTGTGAACGTGAACTCTGAACATGCAGAACTTCCGTATTTAAATTTAGTAATGTGCATGCCAATGAAAACTCCACCCTAACTTCGTTCGAGCAGTAAGTGTCGACTTTAACTATTAGCACAAGTACATTAAACTCGCAAACAACGTTGGAAGCAAAAAATGCAACAAATATAGCGCACCATAAAATGAAACTGCTTTAAGAGGGGAATGCATTGCATAAACATAATGGTTTATGAGACTAAATGAATTGTGGTTGTAAATTTGCGTCTTTGGTGGTTCCGACAAAATTATATTATGTCTTCAATTTGTTCTCCACAAACAACAAGGAGTCTTAAGCTCAGGAAGTATGCATGTTGCATAATTTGCGTCCCCTAATTGTCTCACAGTGCATTATGGATCTTAATATATTTTCCAGATTATCGCACTGGTCCTTGCTACACGAGAATTAATGGGAACACGTGCGGGGGCCAACTACAAGGGGTTGTGTGTACAAGACAGCTGTGCTGTTCCACTGTTGGAAAAGCTTGGGGCCACCCTTGTGAGCCATGTCCGGAACAACTGGATTGCGAACATGGATATTTGAAAAACATTCACTCCGGCCAATGTATTGATGTTGATGAGTGTGAAGCGATTCCAGGATTGTGTGAAGGGGGGCGGTAGTAAAAAACTATTTATAAGCTCAACAGCTCAACCGAACTAAGACTCGAAATGTTGGAAATTAAAATTTACAATACCTTAGGTGCACAAATCTGCCCGGAAGCTTCCGTTGTGAATGCCCACCAGGACAATCTCCAAGGGATGGTGATTCTGGCCCTTGCGAGGATGAAGATGAATGTCTTCAACCTGGCACGTGTTCCAATGGTAGATGTATCAACACAGATGCTGGGTACTATTGTATCTGCGATAAAGGTTTCATCCCCAGTCATGATCGCAAAATTTGCATTGGTAAGATCGCACTCTGCAACTAATTCATCCTCCGTTAACAATCGAGCAACTGCATGCATAGTAAAGTAACAGCTACAGGGTTACTAATACAGTATTCTTTTTTTTGTACCGATTGGTTGTGAAATGCTACAATTTTACTTAACCACAAATAAAACTTTGCTTTTTGGCGTTGAAACTCTCATTATAATTCCATTTAAATGAAATTTGTAAATTACTATCTGATCATTAACAAGCAATTATACATTATTAGCAAACAAAGAATGCTGAAAATGCTCTTGTTTACATTTGTAAGATGCCAGACAAGGAAACTGCTTTACATCCATTCTTCGAGGAATATGCCGTGGAAAGTTGCATGTTCGTTTGACAAAGCGAGACTGCTGCTGTGGTGTAAACATGGGCAAGGGCTGGGGTGATGAAAACAACTGTAACATGTGTCCATCAGCTGAAACAAGTTAGTGATACTGCAGATACGGATATTTATCATTAAAAAATGAACTTATTGCATGCATGAATTCTCAATCTAAACCATGATATGCTAGTAAATTAGAATTATTTCGTTCAGTTCTCAAAGTTTTGAATGAAAAATGTTTTTATAGATGCATACAGAGAATTGTGTCTGGAACCGGGACTTTTAACACAAGTTGACGAATGTGGATTGCGTCCAGATATTTGTGGGAACGGGAAATGCATTGATACAAAAGACGGCTATCGTTGTGACTGCAGTGTAGGATATGCACAGAGATCCCCAATGGGACCATGTGAAGATCTTGATGAATGCAGATTGCAAACTGGCCTGTGTCAAGGAGGTAAGAAAATCGTATGCATTCATGCTTCAATACTGTACTGAAGACGGTGCAATATTAAAGCTGTATCGTGTTTCTTAAAAGCATTCATAAATTTTGAAGCAAAAAAATATGGACTTTATGAGCTTCATTCATTCTATTTTTTGTGTGTCCAATTATAGCACAAAGACTTGCTTATATGATTTATTAACAAACTTGATAGGCCGTTGCACCAACACTCCAGGAAGTTACGCATGCATTTGTCCAACTGGATTTGACGTTTCATCAGATGGCAAATTTTGCATTGGTAATGATAATGATGCTTCCTTCATAATAATTTTTTGCTGACTTAAGTGTAATAATAATAGTAAAGTCAAAGTTCTCCGTTGATAACATCTGACTTACTTCACACTCACTCCATTACTTTTGCCCACAGATCACGATGAATGCAGTGAGACAGGAATGTGCGCCAATGGTGTTTGTATTAACATGGACGGCTCTTTTAAATGTCAGTGCAAAGAAGGCTATGTTTTATCTTCAACAGGTCACGCTTGCATCGGTAAGCAAAAGGAAATGCATGCCATGATCATGCTTTAATTTTCGTGAAGAATTCTTAAAATTATTATTCTTGAGGGGGGAAAAATTTGTGTCTTCTTAAGATTTGGATGAATGCTATGAAAATCCTCGTATATGCTTATCTGGTCGCTGTGAAAATACCCCTGGGTCTTATCGATGTGTTTGTCTTGATGGATTCACTGCATCGCTGGATCAATCCTTTTGTGTGGACAAAGATGAGTGCTCGGAAACGGGAATGTGTGATAACGGAATTTGCCTGAATTTAGATGGAAGTTTTAAATGTGTGTGCAATCCTGGATATACACTTGGACCTAC
>Ga0210040_10004915_pt1 | contig 17200 bp, 17 predicted proteins | sample CryGeyCG12114_NA_FD_185462 | JGI IMG/M metagenome (GOLD analysis project Ga0210040, IMG submission 185462) | Groundwater microbial communities from aquifer - Crystal Geyser CG19_WC_8/21/14_NA (SPAdes) (version 2) | ecosystem: Environmental > Aquatic > Deep subsurface > Groundwater | place: USA... | reverse complement strand
ACCGTGACCGTCACGAGCTTGTACTGCAGCGCAGCGCCGTCGGGCACGCAGAGCCCGGAACCGGTGTTCGAGGACACGTAGTGGGCGGTGCGGGTCACGGTGTAGGCAGTGCCGGACAGGGTGACGGCCGGGTACGCGGTCGTGTCGTCGGGGATGTCGACGGCGCGCATGCCGCGGACCTCCTCGATGTACTCGGCGGCCAGGTTCGCGGCCGTCACCCGCTGGGTGCTGCTCCTTGTGACGCCCAGGGCGCTCATGAGGAGCCGAGCGGACACGGAGGCGACGACGGCGAACAGCACGAGGGCGACCAGGGTCTCGACGAGGCTGAAGCCGTCGTCTTCCCGGGAGCGCAGCCGTTCGAGCACGGTCCGTTCCTCTCTCTGGTCGAAGCGGGCGAGACGTCGCAGTGACTGGATCGGCGTCTCACGAGGTGGAGTTGAGCCCGCACGCAGATGAGGGGCAGCCGCAGCTGCCCCTCATCCCCCGTGCCTCAGCAGTCGCCGAACGCGAGCCCGTCCTGCGTCGCCTTCCAGGCACCCGCGCCCGGGTGGGACGGGACCACGGCGACGCAGTAGCTCGTGTCGGACGTGATGGCTCCCCTGGTGCTCACGGCGTTGCCTCGCGTGAGGGCGCCCTCGGCGACCACGTGCGCGGACTCCTGCAACCGCCACGTCTCGGGCTCGAGACCTGGGAGCAGGACGAGCGACGCGTGTCCGTCCACGTAGTAGTCCGTGAGCTCGCGGGCGATGTCGCTGACGTCCGACTTCGCCGCAGCCTCGTGGGCCTTGCGCCGCTGACCGAGCATCGCCGGTATGGCGACCGCGGCCAGGATCCCCACGATGATCATGACGACCAGCAGCTCGATCAGGGTGAAGCCGGAGTCCGAGCGCAAGCGGCGCACGTGCTCTCCTCCCGACAGTCCTCGGCGAAGGCGAGAGGGGCGGCCGCGAGCGCGGCCGCCCCCCTGCGCGGTGGTGCTACGGGGTGGTGACGGCCCCGCAGAGGCCCTCGGCCAGGCCCTCCTGGCTGTACTTCCAGTCCTTGCTGCCGTCGGCCGCGTTCTTCACCGAGACGCACCACGCGCTGTCGCTGGTGATGGTGCCCGCGGTGACCACGTTGCCGTAGCTCAGCTTGCCGCTGGCCGGGGCCGTGGGGCTGGCCGGGCTGGTCTGCAGCGTCCAGGTGCCGGCCGTCGTGGCGCTGCCGCCGGAGACGGTGAGGGCGCCAGTGCCGTCGACGTAGTAGGCGGCGATCTCCTTGCCGATGGTGGAGACGTCGGCCTTGGCCGACGTGTCCCGGGCCTTCTTCTTCTGGTTGAGGAAGGCCGGGATGGCGATCGCGGCCAGGATGCCGATGATGATCATGACGACCAGGAGCTCGATGAGGGTGAAGCCACCCTCCTTGTTCTCCTGGGCCTTGCGGATGCGCTGCATCATTGCGGGAGTCCTCCGAGGACGAGTAGGTGAGCCGCGCGGTGGTGTGCGTGCTGCCCTCACGCGGCTCCTCCGAGGAGGAGGCCGGCCGAGGTAGCCAGGCTGACCTGCGGGCGCAGGTCCCTTTGGCTTTGCGACCCCGCCTTTCGACGGGTGTGCCTTTGCTTGGCCTTGCGGCTCGATGACACCTATTGCTTCGACCGGCTCCGGAGCGGTCTTGAGGGTCGATCCCCTCGGTCTTCCACGTCCCCAGTGCGCGTGCCGGCCCGTGCCGCCACATGCGCACGCACGAGGCCCACCGCCGCGGCGGTGGGCCTCGTGGATGGAGCCCGTGCTAGTTGACGACGTTCATCAAGCTGAAGATCGGCATGTAGAGGGCCACGATCATGGCGCCGATGATCGAGCCGATGACGACGATCATCAGCGGCTCGATGAGCGCCGTGAGCGCCTCCGTCGTCGCCTCGACCTCCTGGTCGTAGAACTCCGCGATCTTGTGCAGCATGGTGTCGAGGGCGCCGGTGTCCTCCCCGACGGCCATCATCTGGACCACCATCGGCGGGAAGACCGAGTGGTTCTGCAGGGGCGCAGCCAGCGCCTCGCCCTGTCGCACGCTGCTCTGCACCTCGCGCACGGCGCGCTCCAGCACCACGTTGCCGGTGGTCTCCGCGACGATGTCCAGGCTCTGCAGGATGGGCACGCCGCTCTTCATCATGGTGCCCAGGTTGCGGGCGAACCGCGCCAGCGCGATCTTGCGGAACAGGTTGCCAAACACCGGCAGCCGCAGCTTCAGCGGGTCCAGGGTGTTGCGCACCTTGGGCTTGAGCTTGAGCTTGGGCCAGGTCATGAACAGCGCGACGACCGCCACCAGGCCGATCGGCGCGAGGATCTTCATGAGCCCGGACAGCCAGACGAGCAGGCGGGTGGGCGCCGGCAGCTGGCTGTCGAAGTCGGCGAACAGCCCCACGAAGACCGGGACGATGAACAGCAGCATGCCGATGACCGCGACGACCGCGATGACGAACACCACGACCGGATAGGTCATGGCCGCCTTCACCTTCCCCCGCAGCTTGACCTCGGCCTCGTAGTTCTCCGCGATCTGCAGCAGCACGGCGTCCAGGACCCCGCCGACCTCACCCGCCTTCGTCATGTTGACCATGAGCGGCGGGAAGGCCGCCGGGTGCTTGCCCATCGACCCGGACAGCGAGCTGCCGGTCTCGATGTCGTTGCGGAGCTCCTTCAGCACCCGCGCGAGCTCCTTGTTGTCGGTCTGCTCGGCGAGGATGTTCAGCGAGCGCAGCAGTGACAGGCCGGAGTTGATCATCGTGGCGAACTGGCGGGCGAACACCGCCAGGTCCTTGGTCCTCACCTTGGGCGCGAAGCCCGGGATGCTGATCTCCTTCTGCATCCCGACGCCGGACTGCTTGATGGCCATCGGGGCGTAGCCCATCGAGCTGAGCTTCGCGGCGACCTGCGCCTGCGTCTCCGCCTCGATCTTGCCCTTCTTCACCTTGCCCGTCCTGTCGCGGACGGTGTAGTCGAACGTCGCTGTCGTCATCGCTCCCCCGCCCCTAGGCCCGGCCGCACAGGCGCGTGAAGTCCTCGACGTGGTGGCACTTCTCGCGCGCCACCTCGTAGGTGATCCGACCCTTGCGCACGAGCTCGGCGAGGTGCGCGTCCATCGTCAGCATCCCGAACTTGCTCCCGGCCTGCAGCGCCGAGTAGATCTGGTGGGTCTTGCCCTCGCGGATCAGGTTGCGGATGGCCGGCGTGGCGACCAGCACCTCGACGGCGACGGCGCGGCCCTTGCCGTCGGCCGTCTTGAGCAGCTGCTGGCAGACCACGCCCTGCAGCGCGCCGGCGAGCTGCACGCGCACCTGCTGCTGCTGGGACGGCGGGAAGACGTCGATGATGCGGTCGATCGTCTGCGCCACGTCCTGGGTGTGCAGCGTGGCGAAGACCAGGTGACCGGTCTCGGCGGCGGTCAGCGCGACCGAGATGGTCTCCAGGTCGCGCAGCTCGCCGACCATGATGATGTCCGGGTCCTGGCGCAGCACGTGCTTGAGCGCGCTCTGGAAGTCGTGCGTGTCCTCTCCCACCTCGCGCTGGTTGACCAGGCAGCTCTGGTGGGAGTGCAGGAACTCGATCGGGTCCTCGACGGTCATGATGTGGTCGTGGCGCTGGCGGTTCGCCAGGTCCACCACGCCCGCGAGCGTCGTCGACTTGCCCGAGCCCGTCGGACCGGTCACGAGGACGAAGCCGCGCGGGAGCATCGCGAAGTCGGCCACCGCGGCCGGGACGCCGAGGTCCTCGAGCTTCTTGATGTCGTACGGGATGAGGCGGAACGCCGCCCCGACGGCGTCGCGCTGGCGGTAGAGGTTCACGCGGAAGCGGGCCCGGCCGGGGATGCTGTAGGCGAAGTCGAGCTCGAGGTGCTGCTCGAACTTCTCGCGCTGCTTCTGGGTGAGGACCGCGTACAGGGTCTTCTGGATCAGCTGCGGCGACAGCACCGGGTAGTCCTCGAGCGGGACCAGCCGGCCGTGCATCCGCACGGTGGGCGGCGCGCCGACGGTCATGTGCAGGTCCGAGCAACCGGTGTCCAGCACGTGCAGCAGGAGGTCGGCCAGGAACGTGCTCTCGTTCGAGTTGTCCTCGGCGCCGACGCGGACCGCAGCTGCCGGCGGCGCGCTGTGCGGGCCGGCCTGCTCGGGCAGGGACATCTCGGGGGCGATCGCGACGGGCGCCTGGGCGGGCACGGACGCGGCCGGAGCCAGGTGGAGGGCGTTCTGACCGGGGAGGACAGCGGGCCCGGGGAGGACAGCGGGCGCGGGGAGGACAGCGGGCCCGGGGAGGACAGCGGGCGCGGGGAGGACAGCGGGCCCGGGGAGGACAGCGGGCGCAGGAGGCGCAGCGGCGGGCGACGGCTCGAAGGTGAGCTGCGGGAGACCGGCGAAGCTCAGCGGCGGAGCGGCGGCAGCTGCCTGCACCGGCGGGACCCACCAGGGGTCGTCGCCGGACGGGGGTCCTTGCGGGGAGGCGTCCACGGGTGTCCCTTCTCGGCACCGGGAGCACCCGGCGCGCGGCCTTCGTGCGCCAGACATCGACGGGCACGGGACCGGTCTTGAGCCGGTCCGTGCACGCAGGAGGCCGGCCCGCGGCAGCGGACCGGCCTCCTGGAGCGAGCGGGCTGAGCTAGACGGCGCCGCCGGCGTCGACCGGCGGGTCCGTGGGCGTGTCGGTGGGCGGCGTCACGACGACGGACGCGCAGTCCACGGCCTTGCCGCTGTTGCCGTGACCGTTGAACTCGGCGCCGTTGCCGCCCTTGCCGTTGTTGCAGCTGGCGTTCGGCAGCTCGGGCTTGTGGTCCGCGTTGCCCGCGAACGCGGCGGTGGACGGCACCAGGAACGCGCCGGTCACTGCGAGCAGAGCGAGGGTCCTCTTCATCTGTTCCTCCTCAGGGGGGCGACCCTCCTGGCCGCCTACACCCTGTGCTTCGACGCGGCCCCGGGGCTGCCGCACCGCCGTGCGGAGCCATCTGGGCTGGGCCGAACGGGCGCATCGACGGCTCAGACGACGACGCGCAGGATCTCCTCCAGCGAGGTCACGCCGGCCGCGACCTTGCGCAGCCCGTCCTCGCGCAGCGTCGTCATGCCCTGCTCGCGGGCGACCTTCCCGATCGCGAGCGCCGACTCGCGCTCCACCGCCATGCGCTCGATGTCCTCGCTGACCGCCATCACCTCGTGCAGGGCGAGGCGGCCCTTGTAGCCCGTCTTGGAGCAGGCGCTGCAGCCCATCGGTCGGTACAGCGTCGGCAGCGGCTCGTCCGGCGACCACGGGAAGCGGTTCTCGGCCATCCCCTCCCGGGTGGGGACGTACGCCTCCTTGCACTTCGGGCAGAGCTTGCGCGCGAGGCGCTGGGCCAGCACGCAGTCCAGCGCGGAGCCCACCAGGAAGGGCTCGATGCCCATCTCGGTGAGCCGGGTCACGGCAGAGGGCGCGTCGTTGGTGTGCAGGGTCGACAGCACCAGGTGGCCGGTGAGCGCCGCCTCGATCGCGATCTGCGCAGTCTCGTGGTCGCGGATCTCCCCCAGCAGCACCACGTCCGGGTCCGAGCGCAGGATCGAGCGCAGCGCGGCGGCGAACGTCAGCCCCGCCTTGGCGTTGGTCTGCACCTGGTTGATGCCCGGCAGCCGGTACTCCACGGGGTCTTCCACCGTGATGACGTTGACCTCGGGCCGGCTGACGATGTTGAGCGTGGCGTACAGGGTGGTCGACTTGCCGGAGCCGGTCGGGCCGGTCACCAGGATCATCCCGTACGGCTTGGCGAAGCTGCGGGAGTAGACCTCGTAGTTCGCGTCGGCGAAGCCCAGGTCGGACAGGGTCAGCATCGCGGTCGAGTTGTCCAGGATGCGCATGACGATCTTCTCGCCCCACACCGTGGGCAGGGTCGCCACGCGCAGGTCGATCTTCTTGCCGTTGGCGTTGACCGACAGGCGGCCGTCCTGCGGGATCCGGCGCTCGGCGATGTCGATGTCCGCCATGATCTTGAGCCGGCTCGTGACGCCCGAGGTGATCGTCTTCGGCGAGCGCATCACCTCGTGGAGCACCCCGTCGATGCGGAAGCGCACCCGCAGGTCGTGCTCGGCCGGCTCGATGTGGATGTCCGAGGCCCGGTCCTGGATGGCCTGGGTGATGAGCAGGTTGACGAACTTGACGATCGGCGCGTCGTCGACGACCTCCCGTACGCCGGGGAGCTGGTCCTCCTCCTGGCCGGAGTCCATCGCCATCGTGAGGTCGTCGAGCTCGGCGTCCCCCCGGTGGTAGCGGTCGATCGCCGCGAGCACGTCCGGCCGGGTCGCGACCGCGGCCCGGACCTCCAGGCCGGTGAGCGAGCGGATGTCGTCGAGGGCGACCACGTTGGCCGGGTCGGCCATCGCGACGACCAGCTTGCCGTCCTCGTACCCGATGGGCAGGGCGGTGTGCCGCCGGCAGACCGCGTCCGGCACCAGCGAGACCGCGCTGCCGTCCACCGGGTGGTCCGACAGGTCCACGAAGCGCAGCCCGATCTGCTGCGCCAGCGCGGCCACGAGCTGCCCCTCGGACAGCGCTCCCCGGCCGACGAGCACCCGGCCCAGGCTCCCGCCCAGCCTGCGGTGCTCCTCCAGCGCCTCGTCGAGCTGCATGCGGGTGAGGAGCCCGTCCTCGAGCAGGATGTCGCCGAGCTGCTTCACGAGGGCTCCGGGTCTTCAGGGACAGCGGCCGTACCGCGACCGCATCGGCGTGCGGAGCGGGCGGGTTGAGCGGTGTGGAGCGGGGCGACCGGCTAGGGGCCGGTCAGGACCGCCGCGAGCTCCGCGAGGGCGAGCGCCTGCTCGGAGTCCGGGTCGAGCGCGGTGTGGCTGCCGTCCCGGAAGCCGAGCTCGACGTGCGGCCCGACGCGGGCCGGCGGGACCGGGGCGGGTGCTGCCGGCCCCGGTGCGGCGGCAGCAGGCGGCAGCGGGGCGGTGAGGACCGGCGTCGGCACGGCCGGAGGCGGGACCGGCGCGACGCCGTACGCAGGTGCAGCCGGCGGCGGGGGCACGGCCGGGGCGCTGAGCAGGGGAGCGTCGGGAGCCGGCAGCGGGGCCGGGGCCGGCCGGACAGCCTCGGCCGGCGTAGGGGGCGGCAGCAGCGGCGAGGCGGTCGGCGCGGAGCTGGGCAGCCCCGTCACGGCGGCACCCAGCCGGGCCCGACCGGGCGCCGCCAGCGGCAGCGACAGCGAAGGGCGCGGGACGGAGACGGGCGCGGCGCCCCGGGCGTGCTTGCCGCGGGAGCGGCGGAACAGGGTGAAGCGCATCAGCCCTGCACCACCGCAGGCCGGTCGAGGGAGTCGACGACGGTGTGCAGCAGGGCCAGCAGCACCGCCTTCACGGACTCGCGGTCCGTCGCGTCGCAGGGCACCACGGCGACCCGCTCGTCGAGCGCGAGTGCCTCGCGGATGCGCTCCTCCCCCGCGGGGTCGAGCCCCTGCGTGCGGTTGACCGCGACGACGAACGGCACGCGCGCGGCCATGGTGCGGAAGGCCGCGAGGATGCCGACGGCCTCCTGGAGGGAGTCCTCGCGCCCGCCGTCGACGAGCACGACGTAGCCGAGCATGCCCTCGCCGAGGATCTCCCACATGAACTCGAAGCGGTCCTGGCCGGGCGTCCCGAACAGGTAGAGCACCAGGTCGCGGTCGATGGTGATGCGGCCGAAGTCCATGGCCACCGTCGTCTCGGCCTTGCGCGACCGGGTCCCGTCGGTGATGTCCTTCTCCGTCGACAGCACCGTGATCTCGCTGATGGTGCGGATGAGCGTGGTCTTGCCGGCGGCGAAGGGTCCGGTGACGACGATCTTCACGGCGGTGCCGCCACCGCGGCGGCGGCCGGGGGTGCGCGCAGCCATCACAGCCCCCTCACGCCGGCGATCAGGCGCAGCAGCAGGGTCTTGTCGATGCTCGGGTCGCGCTCGACCGGGGTCGGCGTCCAGCCCTCGGGCTGCAGCGCGGCCGTGCCGTGCACCGCGCCGACGGACCCGGACTCCGCGTGCTCGGGACGGCGGGCCGCGGAGAACGGCTCGGGCCGCTCGGGGACCACGGGACCGCGCCCGGACGGCCGCAGCGGGGCAGGCGTCCCCGGGTCGACGGACGCCAGGGCCACCGGGCCGGGAGCGTCGGAGCCCTCGGGGGCGAGCGCCAGGCCGGGGGCGTCGGGGGCCTCGGGGGCGAGGGCGAGGCCGGGGGCCACCTGCACCGGGATGACCCCGGGCGCCGGGTCCTGCACGGCCGGGACGCCCTCGAGCACGGGCGCCTCGGCGGGGCCGGGCTCCGCCGGGCCCGCGACCGGCACCGGGGGCAGCGGGACCGGAGCCAGCGGCACGGGGCCCGCCTCCACGGGACCCGGCTGGGCGGGGGCCGGCTGCACGGGGCTCAGCGGGGCGGCAGCCGGCTCCTCGACGGACAGGCCCTCCAGGGCGGCGAGCAGCTGCTGGCGGCGCACGAGCGCGCCAGCACCGTCGTCCGCCTGCTCCGGGCTGCGCACGTGCAGCAGGCCGCGCTCGACCAGGGCCGCGAGCGCCCCGACCATCGCGAAGTCGCCGCACCCGGACAGCGCGCCCAGGTCGGAGACGGTCCGCCGGCCGTCGACCAGCGACAGCAGCTGCCACTCGCCGACCGTGAGCACCGGCGCGGTCGCCGGTGCGGGGGCGAAGGACACGACGGCGCCCGGCGCCGGTACCGCCGCGGTGAGGGACGCCCAGGCGGCGAGCCGCCGGGTGCTCTCCTCGACGACCTGCTCGACGGGCAGCGCCGCGCCGAGATCGTCGGGATCGGGCTCGTCGACGATGAAGGCGAACTCACCGTCGGGCCAGCGCATCAGGTCGAACACGGCGTCGGTCGCCTGCTCGGCGGCGAGCGCACGTACGGCGTCCGGGTCGAGCTCGGCGCGTTCCGCGAGCATCTTGCCGAGACCCGCGCCCGGCCGGTCGACGAGCTGCTCGACGGCGGCCGCCAGCGTCTGGTCGTCCACCAGCCCGGCGCCGACCAGTCGGCGCCCGAGGGCCTGCCGGCGCACGTCGGCGCGGGCACCGGTCACCGCGCCGTCGCGCACGTGGACCGCCCCGTGGCAGGCCTCGCGCCGCAGGTGCAGCGTCCCGGTCTTCCTGGTGAAGCTGAGCAGCTGGAAGATGTCGGGGAGGCTGAACGCGTCGAGCGTCCCTTCGAGCCTCATGGGCGTCCTCGTCCTGTCGGGGGTCTAGGACCAGTGGGGGGGCTCGCCGGGCAGCAGCGAGCCGAGCAGCGGCTGGGGTGCTGCCGGGACGGTCCACGCGGCGGGCGGGCTCAGGGGTGCCAGGGTGCTCGGGGTCGAGAGCGGGCTCAGCAGGTCCGCCGCGGCGGAGGTCGGCGCTGCGGCCTGCTGGGGCACCGGGGCGTGTGCGGCGACCGACTCGGGAGCAGGTGCCGGCTCGGCAGCAGCCGGCTGAGGAGCGGGTGCCGGCCCGGGCGCGGCGTCGTCCTCGGCGCGCAGCACCTCGGCGACGACGGCGGCGGCCCGGCGCACCTCGTACAGCATCATGCCGGTCTTGGCGCCCTTGGAGGCGACGGCGACCAGGACGGCCTCGTCCTCGGCGGACACGAGGAACACCGTGCCGGCATCGCCCTCGATGTAGACCTGGGACAGCTCGCCGCGGCCGAGCCCGGCGGCCGCCCGCTCCCCGAGCGAGAGCAGGGCGGCGCTCATCGCCGCGACGCGGTCCTCGTCCATCGGCGGCGGCAGCGCCGCGGCCATCGGCAGCCCGTCGAAGCTGACGACGGCCGCCGCCTCGAGCTCCGGCGTCTGCGCGAGCAGCGCGCGTACCGCCTGCTCCAGTCGTCCGGACCGGGTCTCGGCGTGCGGGTGGGCCGCAGTCTGGGATGGCACGAGGAGCTCCTCCGATCGGGTGCAGCCCCGCATCCGGGCCGCGTCCGTCACATCGGCGGGGCACCCCGGGGGCTTGAGAGCATCCGGGCGTCCAGCGCGCCGCGCATGGCCCGCAGGGGTGCCGGGCGGCCCGTCATGAGCTCGACCTGGCCGGCGGCCTGGTGCAGCAGCATCAGTGCGCCGCCGGCGACCGGGCCGGGCCACGCCAGCGCGAGGGCGGTCGGCCACGGGTCGTACACCACGTCGAGCAGGACGGGACGGGCGCCGGGACCGAGCGCGCGCACCAGCGGGCCAGCCAGGGCGTCGGCGGCCCGCGCCGGGAGCGTGCTGACGAGGACGTCGACGTCGGGCCGCAGCCGCGGGACCTCGTCCAGGCGGCCGAGGACGAGGTCGATCCCGAGCCGCTCGGCCGCCGCGCGCAGCGGCCCCGTGCGGCCCGGGTCCCTGACGAGGACGTGCGGCGCGTGCTCGCCCAGCGCGGCGAGGGCCGCCAGCGCGCTCGCAGCGGTCGCCCCTCCCCCGAGCACCACCGCTGACGGGGGCTCCTCGACGCCGGTCTCGCGCAGCGCGGCGACGATCCCGTGCACGTCGGTGTTCTCGCCGCGCCGCCGGCCGTCCCGCAGCACGACCGTGTTGACCGCGCCCGTCGCCCGGGCCAGCTCGCTCTCGTCGTCCAGCAGGCCGAAGACCGTCTGCTTGAGCGGCATCGTGAGCGACAGCCCCGCCCACTGCGGCCCGAGCCCGTCCAGCAGCGCGGCCAGCCCCTCCGCCCGCACCTCGACGGCGTCGTACGTCCAGTCCAGGCCCAGCGCGGCGTACGCGGCCCGGTGCAGCGCCGGGCTCAGGCTGTGCGCGACGGGCGAGCCGAGGACGGCGGCTCGGGTCAGTAGACGCCCTCGGCCTTCGCCTTGTTCTTTGCGTTGACGAAGGCGTCGTAGGAGTTGGTGAACAGCGAGTGGCCGTCCTTGGCGATGGTCACGAAGTAGATGTAGTTGCCGGCGGCGGGCGACAGCGCGGCCTCGAGCGCCGCCTCCCCGGGGGAGTCGATGGGCGTCGGCGGCAGGCCCTGGTTGAGGTAGGTGTTGTAGTCCGACTCCACCTTGATGTCGTCCAGGCTCAGCCGGGCCTTCTTCTCCTTGCGGATGTAGTTGACCGTGGAGTCGAACTGCAGCGGCATGTCGGCCGCGAGCCGGTTGTAGACCACCCGCGCCACCTTCGCGCGGTCCCCGGCGAAGGCGGTCTCCTTCTCGATGAGGCTGGCGGTGGTCAGCACCTCGTACGGGGTCCTGCCCAGCTCCGCGGCGCGGCTCTCGAGGTCGACCTCGCTCGCGGACTCGTTGAAGCGCTGGACCATCATCCTCAGCGTCTGCACCGCGTTGGTGCCCGGCTCGATGTCGTACGTGGCGGGGAACAGGAAGCCCTCCACCTGCCCGTCGGCGTACTCCGGCAGCCCCAGCGCCTTCGGGTCGGCCACCGCCTTCTTCAGGTCCTTCAGCGGCACCTCGGTGCCGTCCGCGATGCGCTGGAGCGCGTCGGCGAGCGTCACGCCCTCGGGGAGGGTGACCCGGCTCTCCGCGCGGGAGGACGGGTCGAGCAGCAGGCCCAGCGCGGCGGCGGCGCTCATCTGGGTGCGCAGCCGGTAGAAGCCCGGCTGCACCGAGCGGGAGCGGTCGTCCGCGGCGGCGGCCTCGCGGAAGGCCGCCGTGCTCTTCACGACGTCCTTGGCCTGCAGCGTGGTCGCGATCTGGGAGGCGGACTCGCCGTCCTGCACCTGCACGAGGACCGGGTCGACCCCGTCGCCGGCGTAGTCCGGGCTGGCGCTGCTGCTGCTCCCGAAGGACGAGAGGACGGCGCGGCCGCCGACGAAGGCGATGCCGATCAGGGCGAGCAGCACGACGAGGACGACCGTCACCCCGACGGCCTTGGGCAGGTGGCGGCGCTCGCGCTCGGACTGCCTGGGTCTGCGCAGGGGTACCGGATCACTCACGGCGCCACCATAGCCAGCGGCCCCTGCCCTCTCCGCGAGGCAGACCTCACCGCCGCTCCAGCACCCCCTGCAGCAGGGCGACCGCGGCGGCCTGGTCGACGACCGCGCGGCCGGCCCGGCCGCGCACCCCGGAGGCGCGCAGGGCTGCCGTGGCGCTCACGGTCGTGAGCCGCTCGTCCACCAGCTCGACGGGCACCGGCGCGACCAGCGCGACGAGCTTCTCGGCGTACGAGCGGGCCATGTCGGCGGAGGCGGACCGCGCCTGGCCGGACATCGACGTCGGGAGCCCGACGACGACCAGCACCGCCTCGCGCTCGGCGACCAGCTCGGCGACGCGCTCCAGCCCGGGAGCCGGCACGGTCTCCACGGGGCTGGCCAGGATGCGGTGCGGGTCGCTGGCGGCGACCCCGACCCGCACGGTCCCGACGTCGACGGCGAGCACGACGCCGGGCACCGGCATCAGCTGGTCGCGACCCGGCCGACGAGGTACTCCGCGAGGCGCAGCGCGTCGGGGATCCCCGCCGCGTCGCTGCCGCCGCCCTGCGCGACGTCGTCCTTGCCGCCGCCCCTGCCGCCGACGGCCGGGGCCGCCTCGCGGAGCAGGTCGTTGGCGGACAGCCCGCGCGCCCGGCCGGCGTCGTTGACGGCGGCGACCAGGGTCACCCGCTCACCACCGGCGGCGACCAGCACCGCGCTCGGACGGTCGGCGGCCAGCCGCCCGCCGATGTCCAGCGCGAGCCGGCGCACGAGGTCGCCGGGCGTGCCGTCGGGCGCCTGGACCCCGACCCAGCCGAACCCGAACACGTCGGACGCGGCGGCAGCCAGCTCTCCGGCCCGCTGCAGCACCTGCGCCGCGCGCAGCTGCCCGAGCTCCTTCTCCGCCTCCCGCAGCCGGGCGACGGTCGCCGCGACGCGGTCCGGCACCTGCTCGGCGGGCACCTTGAAGCTCTCCGCCAGCTGCGAGAGCAGCACGTGCTCGCGGGCCAGGTGCGCGTACGCGTCGAGCCCGACGAGCCCCTCGACGCGGCGGGTGCCGGCGCCGATGGAGGCCTCCGACAGCAGCTGGACCATGCCGAGCTGGCCCGAGCGCGCGGCGTGCGTCCCGCCGCAGAGCTCGCGGGCGTAGTCGCCGACCTCGACGACCCGGACCTCGTCGCCGTACTTCTCGCCGAACAGCGCCATCGCGCCGATGCGACGCGCCTCGTCCTGGGTGGTGACGAACGCGCGCACCTCCAGGTCGGCCAGCGCGATCTCGTTGATCTGCTGCTCGACGTCGCGCAGCACGCTCGCCGGCACGGCGTTCGGGGAGGCGAAGTCGAAGCGGAACCGGCCGGGGGCGTTGAGCGAGCCCGCCTGGGTGGCCTGCTCGCCCAGCGCGTCGCGCAGCGCCTTGTGCACCAGGTGCGTCGCGGTGTGCGCGCGCGAGACCGAGCGGCGGCGCTCGACGTCGACCTCGGCGAGCACCTGCTCGCCGGTGCGGGCCTCCCCGCTGACCACGCGGGCGCTGTGGACGTACAGGTCGGGCAGCGCCTTCTGCACGTCGGTGACCTCGACCACCGTGCCGTCGGCGAGCACCAGCCGGCCCTGGTCGGCGAGCTGCCCACCGGACTCGGCGTAGAACGGCGTGCGGTCCAGGACCACCTGCACGCGGGCGCCCTCGGGCGCGACCTGCGCGACCGCACCGTCCACGAGCAGGCCGCGCACGACCGCCTCGGTGCGGACCTCGGCGTAGCCGGTGAACGTGGAGGCCCCGGCGTCCTCGAGCAGCGTGCGGTACGCGGAGGTGCCGGTGCCGCCCGCGCGGCGCGCCTGCGCGTCCGCCTTGGCCCGCGACCGCTGCTCCTGCATGAGGGTGCGGAAGCCCTGCTCGTCGACCTGCAGGCCCTGCTCCGCCGCCATCTCCAGCGTCAGGTCGATCGGGAAGCCGTACGTGTCGTGCAGCTGGAAGGCCCGGTCGCCGGACAGCACGCCGCCGGACTGCCGGGCCTGCGGGACGGCCGCCTCGAAGACCTGGGCGCCGGTGCGCAGCGTCTCCAGGAACGAGGCCTCCTCGCCCACGGCGACCGCGCGGATCCGGTCAGCGCCCTCGACGAGCTCGGGGTACTGCGGCCCCATCGCCAGCACGGCGGTGTCCATTAGCTCGCCCATGGTGGGGTCCTGCGCGCCGAGCAGCCGCATGGAGCGCACGGCCCGCCGCAGCAGGCGGCGCAGGACGTACTCCCCCGCCTCGTTGCCGGGGCGCACGCCGTCGCCGATCAGCATCAGCGCGCTGCGGACGTGGTCGGTGACGACCCGCAGCCGCACGTCGCTCTCGGGCGCGGCGCCGTAGCCGACCCCGCTGAGCGCGCTCGCGCCGTCCAGGATCGCCCTGCTGGTGTCGATGTCGTAGATGCTGTCGACGCCCTGCAGCAGTGCCGCGAGGCGCTCCAGGCCGAGCCCGGTGTCGATGTTCTGGGCCGGCAGGTCGCCGAGCAGCGGGTAGTCCTTGCCGGGGCCCTCGCCGCGGACGTACTGCATGAACACGAGGTTCCAGATCTCCCGGAACCGCTCGTCGTCCACTGCCGGGCCGCCGTCGCGGCCGTGCTCGGGGCCGCGGTCGTAGAAGATCTCCGAGCAGGGGCCGCAGGGGCCGCCGGCCGAGCCGGCGTCCCAGAAGTTCTCCTTGCGGCCGAGCCGCTGCACGCGGTCGGGGCTGACCCCGACCGTGCGCGTCCAGATGTCGGCCGCCTCGTCGTCGTCGAGGTAGACGGTCACCCAGAGCCGGTCCTCGGACAGGCCGAAGCCGCCGCTGTCCGTGCTGCCCGTGAGCAGCTCCCACGCGAGCGGGATGGCCTGGGACTTGAAGTAGTCGCCGAAGCTGAAGTTCCCGGCCATCTGGAAGAACGAGCCGTGCCGGGTCGTCCTGCCGACCTCCTCGATGTCGAGGGTGCGCAGGCACTTCTGCACGCTCGCCAGCCGCGGCGAGGGCGGTGTCGCGTCGCCGAGGAAGTAGGGCGTGAACGGCTGCATGCCGGCGACGGTGAACAGGGTGCTCGGGTCGCTGGAGATCAGGCTGGCGCTCGGCACCACCTGGTGTCCGCGCTGTGCGAAGTGCCCGAGGAAGCGCCGGCGGATCTCGTCGGACCTCACAGCCGGTCCCCCGGCAGGTCGGCGTCGACGAGGTCGTGGGTGCCGTCCAGCCCCAGCAGCGTCCGCAGCTCCGTCTCGCGCTCGGCCATCCCGATCCGCACCTCCTCCATGAACTCCTGCAGCGCCTGCCCGAACCCGCCCAGGGAGCTGCCGACCCGCTGCTGCAGCCCCGCGGGTGTGTAGCGCTGCGCCGCGGTGCCGGCCCGGCGCACCGCCAGCACCCCGGCGACCGCGCCGAAGCTGATGTAGACCAGCCGGCGGCTCACCCGCCCACCCGCTTGCTGCCCTTGATCTCGGCGCGCACGCGCTTGGTGACCTCGTCGGACTCCCGCTTGTTCGCGGCCCGGCGCACGCCGTACGAGAAGGCGGCGACCTTGATGATCGGGCTGCCCAGGGTGGCGGCGAACAGGCTCGTCAGCGAGGACAGGTTGCCCGACATCGACTGCACGTTCGCGGTGATCGCGTCGACCCGGGTGAGCTCCTGGTTGACGTGCTCGACCGAGGTGGTCACCTCCCCGAGCAGCGGCACGGTCTGGTCGGTGATGCCGGCGACGAGGCGCTGCGTCTCCTCCAGGATCTTGCCGAGCTTGAGCAGGATGAAGCACAGGACGACGACCGCGATCGCGAAGAAGACGGCGACGATGAGGCCTGCGACCTGGCCTGCGGTGAGCACCTAGGGACGCTCCTTCTGCTGCAGCGCGAGGAGCTCCTCGCGGGTGGGTGGGGCGGGCCTGCACCGGGGACGGAAGCCCGACGCGGCGTCCTCGGGGACGACGCCGCGGTCGCCGCGCAGCACCTCGCGCAGCCCCGCGAGCCGCTCCGAGGCGACGCGCTCGACTCCCAGGTCACCGGGCGAGTAGTACTCCCGCCCGACGACCGGGTCGGGCGCGTACTGCTGCGCCACGACCCGCCCGGGGAAGTCGTGAGGGTAGCGGTAGCCCGCCTTCCCCTCCTTGCCCGTGCTGCCGTGCCCGAGCTTCGCGGCGCCCGCGTAGTGGCTGTCGCGCAGGTGCGGCGGGACCGTCCCCGTCAGGCCCTTGCGCACGTCGGCGACCGCGCTGTCGATGCCCGCCAGCACGGCGTTGCTCTTCGGCGCCAGCGCCAGGTGGATCACCGCCTGGGCAAGGTTGATGCGCGCCTCGGGCAGCCCGATCAGCTCCAGGGCCTGCGCGGCCGCGACCGCCACCTGCAGGCTCGACGGGTCGGCCATCCCGATGTCCTCGCTGGCGCTGACCACGAGGCGGCGGGCGATGAAGCGGGGGTCCTCCCCCGCCTCCAGCATCCGCGCCAGGTAGTGCAGGCTCGCGTCGACGTCCGAGCCGCGGATCGACTTGATGAAGCCGCTGATGACGTCGTAGTGCTGGTCGCCGTCGCGGTCGTAGCGCACGGCCGCCCGGTCCACGGCCCGCTCGAGCAGCGGCAGGGTGAGCACGTCCTCGACGGCCGCCGCCTCCAGCGCGGTCAGCGCCCGCCGGGCGTCGCCGGCCGCCAGACGCACCAGGAAGTCCTCCGCGCCCGGCTCCACCCGCACCCGCCCGGCCAGCCCGCGCTCGTCGGCGACGGCCCGGCGCACGAGGGTGCGCACCTCGTCGTCGCTCAGCGGCTCCAGGGTCAGCAGCAGGCTGCGTGACAGCAGCGGGCTGATGACGGAGAAGAACGGGTTCTCGGTCGTCGCGGCGACCAGCGTCACCCAGCGGTTCTCGACGCTGGGCAGCAGCGCGTCCTGCTGGGTCTTGGAGAACCGGTGCACCTCGTCGACGAACAGCACCGTCTGGGCCCCGGCGTCACCGAGCGCCCGGCGGGCCTCGTCCACGACCTGCCGGACGTCCTTGACCCCGGCCGTCACGGCGGACAGCTCGCGGAAGCGGCGGCGGGTGCTCTGGGCGATGACCATCGCGAGCGTGGTCTTGCCGGTGCCGGGCGGCCCCCAGAGCACGACCGACAGCGGAGCGTCGCCCTCCACCAGTCGGCGCAGCGGAGCGCCCTGGCCGAGCAGGTGCGACTGCCCGACGACCTCGTCGAGGGTGCGCGGGCGCATGCGCACCGCCAGCGGCGCGACCCGCTGCTCCGCGGCGCGCTCCCCGGCGTCGAAGAGCGTCTCCCCGTCCACGCGGTGACCCTACGGCGCGCACCGCGGCCGGCCGAACGCCGAGCCCTCAGCGCGCCGCGCCCTCAGCGGAGCTACGCCTGCTGACCCCCTGCCGGAGCGCCCGCCGGCC
>Ga0210040_10004914_pt1 | contig 17203 bp, 15 predicted proteins | sample CryGeyCG12114_NA_FD_185462 | JGI IMG/M metagenome (GOLD analysis project Ga0210040, IMG submission 185462) | Groundwater microbial communities from aquifer - Crystal Geyser CG19_WC_8/21/14_NA (SPAdes) (version 2) | ecosystem: Environmental > Aquatic > Deep subsurface > Groundwater | place: USA... | reverse complement strand
AGCAGCCTAAAAATGATTTTACTGCCGGCGCTACCGCTGGTATGATTGGCTTACAATCGCACTGGACGGCTTTATTCTCACCGGCAGCCGGCGAGTGGAACGGATTAAATTCCTGGGCTCCCGGAGCGGTCCATCGTTTTCGCAATATTGCTATAAAGGAATTAGATAAGAACTTAAAAGAGTAGTATTTATTGCATTTATCAAAAGTGTTAGTAATTGGCTACCTATAAATTGGTTTTAATCTTTCGCGATTAACCGGCGATCGGCCAGCGCCGTGCCGCAGGTAGGGCAACTGCCAGCTATATTACTATCGCTGCCGGTACATTTTTGCGGACAATAAAAGTTTAATGAATAGCGGGCATCTTTATCAAACTTTGCAATAATGCTTTTGCCATCTACTTTAAACGTAATAATTACAGCCGTGTGCGCATGCCCTTTCATCGGCACCTCAAAGTACGGATTAGTGCCGGAAGTTAAGCGATGACTACCGGTAGTCTGGTCGCCGTCCCGGAAAATGGCTAAACCGGTTACCCCGGCTAAATCAATGCTCTTTTCCCGGATATCGAGCAGATAAACAATATATTTATTTGGCTCTGCCACTAATTCTATATGGTAATCGCCGGCTACTTTTACCTGGCCACCGTGGTGGGCCTGATGCGAATGCGCAGGGGCCTCGGCGTGGGGCCGGGAACCATTTTGTTGAGCCACGACTACCCCAGTACTAATCAGGATAAGCAAAAAACCTAAACTTGCTGCGCGTTTAATAGCTTTGGAAGTCATTTCTTTATCTTTTATATTTCAGATAGATACTATACGTATTTAAAAATTTTCCGAATACCTTGTTATCAGGATAGGAATATCTGAATTAATAAATAGATAATCAAATTTGAGGCCAGCTTCTTACCGGAATAAATATATTATATTTTAAAGTTATTCGAAATTCTTGTTTAAGTCCTGTAAACTAGTTTAAACCTGCTGCTAATGGTGGTGTTGCTGATTCGATCCGGTTTGGTTCATGGGCCTCAGGGAAGGGGTAATACGCAAATAAATCTGTCCGGACACCGGCTGCTTGCCATAAAATGGCTGCAATGTTTTTTCGGGCGCATACAAGGTTCCCTGCACCCCAATGGCCAAATCAGTATTAAATTTTCGGGCAAGAACCCGGCTCGCACCTAAGGTAAGGGCGTGTACATTATAAATACCGTGCTCCTCGTTTAAATCAGGTTCTGTTTCCGGCAATGCTAGTTCGTGGGTAGATTTCTGAATGAATTCATACCGGCCGTATACATCTGTTTTGTTTAAATGTAGGTTCGATTCAGTTAAGAAAGAATGCTCCACGTGTTCTCCCTCGCCCTTGTTCAATCCCCAGATGACCGAAGCCGTAATATTGCGTTGCCCGGTGAGCGGATTGCTGTATAAAGCCGAAGCCGTGGTGCGGTTAACGTTTTCGTTGGGAGAAAGTATTTCCGGGCTTTTAAGATAGGCCTGGGAGAATTGCAAAGACCACTGATCGGAAGGGTTCGCGCTTACCCGGTACGAATAAGAATCAAACCGGGGTTTATCAAAGCCAAACCGATTTTCGTTTGGTTCCCGACCGGTAAAAGCCGAACCTTCCAGTTTCAGGTTTTTGTACCGGAACCCCAGCGTACTCACCCCAAAAACAATATGCGTGGCATCCTGCCAATGGTGCCCCAGAGTTGCATCTGGGTTGCTGTACGCCGAAATCCGGTGCATAAAAGCCGGCGGCCCCAAGGCTGGTTCGCCCGGAAAGCCCAAATAACCAAATACATCCATGTCCTGGTTCAGCATGTGGGTATATCCTATTGAAACTTCGGAAAATAAATCGTGCGGATGCTGCCGGTCGATGAGGGGCTGGTCTTGAAAAGTTTCGCCCGATTGAAACAACAACGGATAACCGTTGCCGCCTTCCGTCAGAATATCCAGCGATAGCATTACGTGGGTGCTAAATAATCCGCGCTGCCCCACCGGACGTTGCGCCATTAACATAAACCAATTGGGGGAGCCAAACTGAGCACTGCCGCGTTTGGTTTTATTGCCTATATTCTGGTGCGTATACCGCGGAAATATTGCGCCGTGAAACATGTAGTTCCAGGTAGGCGTGTGTTTCATGTAAGCGTACATGGGGGTAGCATCGGGCATCCAGGAAGTACCGGAACCATTGCGGGTCATGGGTAGATTCCGGGAATAAGAATACGACATGGTTGGCATACCGGCCATGGATTGTTCCTGCATCGTGCTGTCTGTTCCGCCCGGGTGCATGGTATGGTTTGCATGACCGTTAGCCGGGGAAGTAGGAGCAGGGTGCTCCGGTTTTGGCTGGGGGCCCTTTTTAGTGGTATCGGCAGTTGAAGTTGCGTTTTGTTTGATCGCCTTCTTCTGCATCGGTGCTGGTGAGGTATGGTGTTCGTGGTCCGGGTGTTGTGCCCAGAGATAAAAAGGAAATATAGATAGCAGGAATAAAAGGGATATATGTTTCATTTACTATAAAACGTATGAATTCATTTTGTAAAATTAACGCAGACCAATGCCATTAGTTTAATACCATTCGGTGAAAGGTTTACATAATTTTGTATCAAGAGGTCAGCCGTTCTTTTAATTAAGTATGAGCAGTCACTTTTGCTTAAAGAATGTAAATATTCTGTAGATATTTGTATTTGTAGCCATTTATGAAAAGCAAACTTACATCCTTTGACAATCAAGAAAATGAAATCCTTCATGATTATGGCAATATCTATGAAGTAGAGAGAACCAATAATGCTAAACGGCTTAAAATAGGAGTTTCAAAGAATCAAATTAGCCTTCTCCTTAAACTTATTGACGGATTAACTCCGCCCTATTTTATACTTTATGTTTTGGTAGTAAGCAGATTAAAAAACGAGTATGGACGCTATCAGTCTCCTCTGTTAGAATCTAAATTAGAAGTAGTTAATTTTTTACTTGATTTCAAAGAATACTTAGAAACTGATGCAAGACATCATATTTGGATAGGAACAGTAAATAAAAATGGATCTTTGATATTTGATCAGCACAACGTTATTTATGCATATGGACCTATAAAAGCTTTTAAGCAAACACTTAAAAAATTAAAATTCAAAGAAGAAGAATTTTCGTTCCCGGCACCACATTGCCATCACTTTCATGACTCTAACGATGTGTTTGAAGAAGACATATTAAATTATTGGGAATGGAGTTTATTTCCGCTTGAAAATAATGATGAGTATGATTGAATCATTTTAAAATAAAGGGAAGAAAGCTGATTACATTATAAAATTAGGTTAGTTTACCCTTAATATATATCAAATCAGGGCGTCCAAAGAAGTGCGTGAGGGAGCAACGGCCTGCTTAAATTCACTTACCGAAAGCCCGGCTATTTTTTTAAACTGGGTGGATAAATGTTGCACACTGCTGTATTTTAGACCGAAAGCTATTTCACTCAAGGTAAGCTGCTGGTAACTCAAAAGCTCTTTTACTTTTTCAATTTTGAGCTTGATAAAATATTTTTCAATGGTGGTATTTTCCTGGCGGGAGAATATTTTGCTCAACTGCTGATATGGGATATTTAGTTTTTCCGCTAGAAAAGACGACGTGGTTACGGGTTCGTACTGGGTTTGATAATGCTCCAGGTAATGGATTAAAAGCGCTTTTATCTTTTCCGCCAGTTGCTTTTCCCGGTCGTACAGCAATTCAAATCCTTCCGCTTTTAATACGTTATTTAAGGTATCTAAATCTAACGTGTTATTTGCCTCAATTACGGCTTCGCCTAGTTTTACATCCTTTACTTGTAGGCCCGCCTCCGTTAATAGCCGTTGCACGGTGCTGATGCAGCGCGGGCAAACCATATTTTTAATATGTAAAGAAGTCGTATCCAACGTGCGTATAGCTAACTACTTATTGAACAGATAAAATACTTTATCTGTTCACAAATTTGTTCATTAAGCGGTTTACTAACGGAACAATACCCAAAACCATAATGCTGATTAACAGAAACACCACAAGTAAACACCAGAACATGCGGCTAAAAAAATCGTCGGTAAAGCCGAATAAGTAAATATTGAGGGCCGTGGAGATAAAGAAGCTGATGAGAAAGATAACGAGTAAATTCCGGAGCAGTTCTTTCTGATTAAAAGCTGGATTGTTTTTTTTCCTGCTTTTACCAATAGGTTGTTTTTTCCTGGACGAAGAGCTTTTCATTTTTTAACTAAAACGTAAGTTTACTTAATTTAAATAAATCATCAGCTAAAAAGTACGGGCCGGTAGCTTAATAAGCTTAACTAATCGGGTTAGGCTTGCGTAAAGCAAGCTAATCAAGGTTAAATCGGGTAGAAACCTGGTTTTGAACAAAGCTTTTTATAGTACGATTCTAAAGACAAAAACATCATGAAAATAGTAGCTGAAAAAATCCGGACCTGGGTGCTGGTTCTATTTATAAGTACCGGCTTGGGCCTATCGGCTTGCAGCACCGGTACGGGCGAAGGAGAAACCAACGTGGAAGAAGCGGATGCAAAAGACCGTAACCCCAACGAGCATAATCCCAATCAGCCCCAACCGCAATCTAGCACCGACACCGTTGACATGGACAATGCTTACGAAAAAACCGATGGGGATAAAGGCGTACGCGATAAAGATATGGATGGAACCGCGGATCAATAACGAATTATAATTAAAAGGAAAAGCCAACCCCAGTAGGATTGGCTTTTCCTTTTATAAGGTTGCTTTTATAAACCGTAACGTAAACTGAGATATACCCCACGACCGCGGGTACTAAAACCATTGATTTCCTGGTAAGTTTTATTTAACGCATTTTCGAGGCGCAACCCAGCTGCTAACTGCGAAGTAACCTGGTATTTAGCGGTAAAATCAAAGAGGGTATAATCACTTAAACCGGTGGTGCCCAAAGCGCCGTAGGGACCGCGGCCGGCATCATAGAAAATATCTGAACGCGTACCAGCGTAGCGGCCATCAATCCGGAAAGCCAATTTTTCTGTAGGTTTATAAGTTACATTTAGATTAGCGGTATTTGGCCGGCGGGTAAGGCCTTTTACTTCTACCTCACTGTTTATAAAACTACCAGTATTGTACAATTGTACCTGGTTGCCTTGAGTTTGTGAAGTCTCAATATCTGCCGGATTAATATTTAAGTAGCCGTTTACCAAATTAATATTTCCGCCAATTTGAATTTGAGGGCTGAGCTCCGAATTAAAATCCAGTTCGATGCCCCGGCTTGTTTGGCGGCTCAGGTTCAGATACGTGTCTCCCTGGTAATCTAAATAAGAAAGTTCAGTTGTTGGGGTGTTGCCCGACCAAAGATACACGTACTCAATGGTGTTCTGAACCTGGGTGCGGAAAAAGGATACCCCTATTCGAGTAGTACCCCAGGTTTGTTTAAAACCTATTTCGTACGAAGTGGAAGTTTCGGGCTTTAAATTTTGATTGCCCCGGGTAATGCCCGCCTGGCTGCCGATCTCGGGTGAGTAAAGTTGGTAAAGCGAAGGCGCATTAAAGCCCGAAGCTATTACAACGTACAATAAAGTACTGGGAGTTAGTTTATAGCTCGGGTTTATTTCGAAAGTAGTATAATTGCCAAACTTGCTGTGCCGGTTAAATCGCCCGCCTATGGCTAAAGATAAATCTTGGAGTTGCTCACTCAGTAAACTGCCGTTTAAGTCGATGTGCGCAAAAGCACTATTCGTAGCTACATGTAAGTTCAGCGTATCCAAGTCAGCCCGCGACTCATAAACGCCAAAAGCGCTATTTGAATAATAATAACTGCGGTTATTCATGGTTTCGGCGTAATGGCCCAGACCCACCACCGCCTTTAGTTTGGCACCGGTAAAGTTTAGTTGCAATTCGTCGGTAGTGGTACTGCCTTGGCCTCCGCTCGAACTAAAAGTCTGATCGCTGGTACCGGCGGCATCTACGGACGAGGAATCATCGGTGGTTTCCCGGAACATGCGGGAGTAGCCGCCAATATATTGTACTTGCGTGGCCGCACTTATTTTGTACGCGGCTCCGTACGTAAATAAATGGCGTTTAAAATCAACCGTGGCGTTGTCATCGTCGATATAAGCTCTTTTGTCAAAATCAGTTTGCATAGCCGTATTTTTATACGACCCATACACGTCCCATTTATCCGTGCGATAACCTGCTTTGCCGGTTAAAACCAACCGGTTAAAATCATCCTGATCCCGCTGGTTATATACATTCGCGCGGGTTACCGTATCCACGGTAGCATCCAGGCCATTTATTCTCTGATTAGCAATTTGGGTGTTAATATAATAACCACTTTTCCAGCCATAATTTAAACCAAGTTTCTGACCGAATAAACTGGTGCCAGCGCCAAATTTGCCGGCCTGTAATTCCGCCACCGGATGAAAACCGGGCTGGCTGTTTTTGCGGGTAATAATATTAACCACTCCGCCAATGGCCGATGATCCGTAAAGCGTGCTGTGGCTGCCCCGCACAATTTCTATCCGGTCGATATCAGCTAAACCTAGCTCCGATAAATCGAGGCCATTATTCACTGCTGAAGGGTCCGTTATCCGCACGCCGTCGATTAGAATGGCAGTTTGGTTGCTGTTGCTGCCGCGCAAAAATATACTCTGGGTCATTCCCGGATTCTGGCCCGCGCCTACCAAATAAATGCCGGCTTGTTTGGCTAATAAATCGCCTACGTTCAGGTAATTAGATTGCTGGATATCGGCCGCCGAAATAACGGTAATGCCCCGGCCCACTTCTGCCGGGTTTCTTTCGGAGCGGGTAGCCGAAATAATTACTTCCGGTATCAATTTCCCGCGCAAGGAATCAGTTTGTTGGGCTTGGCCGTACGCCGGAGAGAATATCGCCGTACCTGCCGCTATCCAGATGCGGATAGCTAAATTTTTCTTTTTCATTTTAATTAACTGGTGAAACAAAGTAATTAAAATGCCAGCGGTAAAATAAAAGGACGCGAAGGAGCTGATCAGGAACCTGGAGCAGTCTTGCTTTTTACCCGAAAGCATTAACTTTTTAAGATGGCAGGTCTCCTGGCTTTCTTCGGTTAGTTTGGCCTTCCCATTCTAGCAAAGCAGAACAGTGGCATAAGGAGTAAACTAACTTTTTTAGAAGATTACAGTTGCGGGAACAGCCCAGGTATTACACCTGATTCCCTTTTAAGATTTGCTTTATAGACAACAAAGTAAATCACCAATCTTGCCGCAAAGGTAAAGAAAGCGATCCGGAGGTGCAAATCTTTTTAAAGCTGTTAATTATTTAGATAGATTTGCGGCTACTCGGCAATAAGTAAAGGGGGGGTATCTATTCGTTAGGTATTTTTAGTGATTTTTGGTTGGTATAAAATAGAGTTGGCCGAAAAGGTTTATATCTGGTGAGGTAAGATTACAGCAGTTGTTCGCTGCCATATTTCTTAATTTGTTAACATATTAATATTATGCTTTTTTAATTTTGTGTAGCTTACGATTTTATGTACTTTGCCCGGATAAGTAGATCAACCTAAGCAAGGAGCTATATTAAATACTAATGATTACTTCCTGATTTGCCGATTAACGCAGCAGTAGTTTCAATATTGGTCAATTAACTCTTAAATTCAGGAATGAAAAATTAGCTTTAAATATAATTAATTAAGAAAGTATTAAGCATAACTATAAAATAAAACAATGGCCCGATTAAATTTACTAGAAGAAACCCGATTTGAAAAGTTACCCGTAACCGTATATGCCGACCAACAGGTGGCCTCTAAAGTGGTAGCGCAGCGGATTGCGGCATTAATTCGGCGCAAACAGGCGCAAGGCGAAGTGGCTGTGCTGGGGCTGGCTACCGGCGCTACTCCCGTGCACGTTTATGCTGAGTTGGTGCGGCTTCATCGGGAAGAAGGCTTAAGCTTCCGCAACGTGGTCACTTTTAACCTGGACGAATATTATCCCATGCAACCCTCCGCGCCCCAGAGCTACGTGTCCTTTATGCATGAGCAGTTATTCGACCACGTGGATATAGCCAAAAACAGCATTCACATTCCCGACGGTACGTTACCACCGGAAGAAATTCACGCTTTCTGTTTAACTTACGAACGCCAGATTGAACAACTGGGCGGCCTGGATCTGCAAATTTTGGGTATTGGCCGCACCGGCCACATTGGCTTCAACGAACCGGGTTCGGCCCCCAATTCCGGCACCCGTTTAGTCACACTCGATGATCTGACCCGCCGGGATGCTTCCCGGGATTTTGGTGGCAAAGAAAACGTACCTACCAAAGCTATTACCATGGGCATTGGTACCATCTTTAAAGCCCGCGAAATTATTCTGATGGCCTGGAACGGTAAAAAAGCGGCTATTATTAAAAAAGCGGTAGAAGGCGAAATATCCTCCGAAGTACCGGCCACTTACCTGCAGCTTTCCGACAGCGTGGAGTTTGTGCTGGACCAGGACGCAGCGGCTGATCTGACCCGTTTCAACACGCCTTGGCTCGTGAAAGATTGTATTTGGGACGAAAAGCTCATTAAAAAAGCCGTTATTTGGTTATCTTGTAAAGTAAATAAACCCATTCTGAAACTTACGGACGATGATTACAACAACCATGGGATGGCGCAACTAGCTACCGAGCAAGGGCCGGCCTACACCATCAACATCGACGTGTTTAATAAGCTGCAGCGCACCATAACGGGTTGGCCCGGCGGCAAACCTGGTTCCGATGGGCAGCAACGCCCCGAGCGGGCCCAGCCGGATAAAAAGCGGGTACTCATTTTTTCACCTCATCCCGATGATGACGTTATTTCCATGGGCGGTACCTTTATCCGGTTGGTGGACCAGGGACACGATGTGCACGTAGCGTACCAGACATCGGGCAACACCGCTGTTTGGGACGACGATGTGCTGCGTTACATGGAATTTGCTTTGGACTTTAACCAGAGTATCGGCCAGGACGGCGAAAAATTGCAAACTTTATACACCGACATGCGCCGGTTTATCGAGCAGAAGCAGCCTAACCAGGTAGATGCGCCCACGATCCGGAATGTAAAAGGCTTTATCCGCAAGACCGAAGCTATTGCGGGAGCGCGTTATGCGGGTTTGCAAGATGATCACATTCATTTTATGGCCTTGCCTTTCTACGAGACGGGCAAGACGATGAAGAATTCGGTATCGAATGAGGATATTGAGTTAACCATGAAGTTGCTGCAAGAGATAAAGCCGCACCAGATATTTGCCGCCGGCGACTTTGCCGATCCGCACGGCACGCACGTGGTTTGTTTTAATATTATATTAGCGGCCATGCACCGGCTGCGGGAAAAAGAAGCCTGGACAGAAGACTGCTGGTTGTGGATGTACCGCGGAGCGTGGCACGAGTTTGAGACCCACGAGATTGAGATGGCCGTACCTTTGTCGCCGCAGGAAGTAGCGCGCAAGCGCAACGCCATTTTCAAGCATCAATCGCAGAAAGACCGGCCGGTGTTTCCGGGCGATGACGAGCGGGAGTTCTGGGTAAGAGCCGAGCAGCGTAACCGCGAGACCGCTCACAGCTACGACAAATTGGGCCTTGCCGACTACGAAGCCATGGAAGCATTTGTTAAATGGAAATTCGATTAACTTAAACCTTATCAATATAAAAAGCCGGTGAGATATTATTTCACCGGCTTTTTATATTCAGGCGTATTGTCCGTTATCCGGTTGTATTTTATAAACCAGCAAATAACTTCGTAATGCCTGCCGCTACCGTTTTTTGTAGTTGGGCTTCTTTTTCTGGAATAACAGCTTCTGCCGATCCTTGCCAAACCATGGTGTTATTTTTGGCGTCTACCAAGTCAATGGTGGCCGTGCCTTGCTTGTACCGGCCTACTTCTACCTCACGGCTTTGCCAGGTGTAGCGGCGTTGGCCAATATAGCGGGGCGCATCTTCCCGGAAATTAGTTTGGCGGGTCTGTACTTTTTCGGTAGTTACCACCCCAATATTCACCAGTAAATCGGGATTAGTGGGGCTCAGGCTTAAACCTTTGGCGGTTAACTCCTCCTGAACCGCATTTTTTAATATATTAATGCGGTTTTGATAAGATTTGTCAACCGGTTCGCCGTTGGTAGTTACTTCGTAAAAGTTAAAGGTTTTGTATTTAGTTAGAGCAAAGTCCGGCGCGGCCTGCGTACTCTTCACGCGGGTGCTGGTACAGGCTGGTAAACTGCACAAAAATATAATTAGGAAAAGGAGATTTTTCATTGTTTTAATTTTATCTTTTTAACGACGAACCAAATAAGAGGTTGAGATTTCTAGTATCAGTACTAATTTGTTATCGGGCCAGGAAAAACAGAAACTTTAAATTCAACTCTGGCACTGCAGCCGCGTACCAATCTGAACAAAAAACACCAGCGGATAATTGCTATTTTAAATGAAGAAAATTACTAAAGCGTTTTACCAGCGATCTGATGTGGTACAGATGAGCAAAGAGCTGTTGGGTAAATACTTGTTTACCAATATAGATGGTGTTTTAACCGGGGGAAGAATTGTGGAAACGGAGGCTTACTGCGGAGAAAATGATTTAGCCTGTCATTCGCATTCGGGCCGCCGAACCGCCCGCACCGAAATTATGTATCACGCAGGAGGTGTAGCGTACACTTATTTAATTTACGGCATTTATACGCTTTTTAATATTATCACGAACGTGGCTGGCAAAGCCGATGCTATTCTTATCCGGGCCATCGAGCCAACCGAAGGTATTCCGGAAATGCAACTGCGCCGGAATCTTACGAAAATTATTCCCAGATTAACGGCCGGCCCTGGCTTACTAACTATTGCCCTCGGCATCACCACCAAACACTACGGCACGGATTTAAGCGGCGATTTAATTTGGCTGGAAGATAGAAATCAACCGGTACCGGAAAACGAGATAATGGCCAGTCCGCGGGTAGGAGTGGGATATGCCGGCACGGATGCTTTATTGCCCTGGCGTTTCCGGTTAAAAGGCAGTAAGTGGACTAGTCCAGCAAAATAAATGCGTTTAACTACTTTTCTGGAATACGCATATTAGAGATTGACTTTCCAAGTTATAGCTCACGCCTCAAAGTAAAATTACAAACAATTTGAGTTTGTTCTGTAGAGGAGTAATCAATGTATTCCCAACTTCTGTTTGCCCTTATTTGGTTAAACTTATTCCAGAACAACGCATAATTATCCTGATCAATAAAGTCTTTTTTATCTTTATCGGAAAAAGGAATAATAAATACATAAATTATGTCTGCATAGTGAAACTCACCAATCATAAATGGAATATTATCATCTTGAACTTTCCTCTGAAAAAATATTAGTGTTGGTTGCGTATTGAAAAATGAAGCATCTTGCAAGAGAGCAATCTTAGGCAATTCAGCGGCATCAAAACTGTAGTTTATCCATTCAATAGTTTTGGTGAAAAATTTAACATCATCTGAATTGATTACACTCAAAACAAACTTACACAAACACCTATAAATATTCTGTGGAATAAATTTGTCTTTCAGGATCAATTCTAATTCAAGCTTCTCTAGGTTAAGTTCTTCTAGAATATCTCCATCGTAATTAATTTCAATTGATTTTCCATTTGCCCAGAGAGTGAAATTTTCTCCATCTACGGCCTTCAGTCCATTTTTACCTTTAAGACCATAAATAGCACGGAACATCTTTAACAACGCAATCAAAGAAAACTCTATTCCTGTATCAGAACCAAACCGCCCGTTACAAGCGTCGCATTCTTCGTATAAGATTACATGCTTATTACCCAAAGCCTCTGAAAAAGCATGCGCGTTATTGTTAAAAGTTACTATTTTATTAAATCGGTTAGTCTCTCCGATTTTACCAGCGCAAAACCGACATACACGCTGGTCTTTTTCCCACGTACCAATTCTTTCTCTCTGATGACCATACATGGCTATATTATACAGTTGAGGAAGAGTGCTCCAATCTAAGGTATCAACAGACCTCTCTATTTCTATTCCGTGTTTTTCATGATGTTTCTCCAAATAAGAAAAGTATTGCAAGAAAGCATTAGTATCTGCTAATCTTCCATTTCTGATAATAAAGAAATGATCGTTAGGTAAAAGAGATAGAAAAGATTTTACTTCATGCAATTTAGGAAAATTTTTGGCATATTTTGAAATAATGCCATCAATACCTATTCTCAGCCTTTCTGTATTTTGCAGGACTTTCCCCACTAAGTAGTTATCCTGATCAGGAATAAGTTCATGTTCAAAGACTAGCATTAAATCCTTAAACATTTCTAATTGTACATCAATCCGAAGATGGCCGCTTTGCTTCAAAGAAATAAATGAAAGATTGATAGACTTTATAGCCATTACTTTAATTATAGTTAATTGATAACTCTTCTTTCTTTATAATTTCTCGCAAATAAGAATAATAGGTTTGGCCTTTAGATCAGTGGTGGCAAATAGATAAGTATCGCCGCCTTCTTTTAAGCCGGTTTTTTTGCGAATAGCCGCCACCGAATCCGGGAAATTACGAACCGTTATATTGGCTTTCAGATCGGGTAAATAAGAAGCCAACTCTTTCTTCTGATAGCGGCTGGTGGTTTTAAGTTTGAAAATTCGGCCGGGGAAATCTGGCATCAAGTTTTCGGAAGTATATAAATGGCTGTTCCGGTGTAGTTTATTTAGTCCATAATAGTTAGCTAACGATTTAAAGCCCCCGGCTTTCAGGATGGCGGCATTGGGTTCGTAGATATAAGTTTGGGGTAAAGTGTACGTTACGGAGGCATTTTCTTCGGCCGCGTAATCGAAAGTAAAAGTTTGCTGATTAGCTCCTGCTTGCAAATTTATGGTTTTTATCAGAAAGTTGGGGTTTTCGGATGTAGCTACGTGATACAAAACTTCTTTGCATTCATTATCCACGGCTACTATATATATTTTTTGTACCGATCCTAATTGCCCAACGGCCTGACTTATATCCAGCATGGGTGAGGTTTTTAGCAGTATATTTTTGCCTTTTGCCAAAAGGGTGGGCAGCAGTTGTACCACCTCCGGTTCACAATCACTTAAGTTAAATACTTTGCGGTTGGCCTCATCGCGCCGGGCCGGGTCCAGGTAAATCCAATCGGACTGAGAGGTAAAATCATTTAAAAATGCCTTGGCTTCCCCTTGTCGGAATTCAATATTTGTTTTCCCTAACACCCGGGCATTATGAGCCGCAATTTCCACTAACTCAGGTTGACGTTCCAGGTAAATGACGTTTTCAACTTTATCGGCAAAGAAATAACTATCAATTCCCAAGCCACCGGTTAAATCCAGAAGCAAGTGGCCACTTACTAGTTCGGCTTTAAAAGCCGCGGTTTTTTCCGAAGAAGATTGTTCTACCGATAAAATAGCCGGGTACCGGACTTGCGGATGCTGGTACCAGGTAGGTAACTTGTTTTTAATTTTTTGCCGCGCCCGAATGTGCTGCACCAGCAACGGAACGGGCAAATGCGGATACCGGCTGGCTTGCAGCAATAAGCGGTTGGAATCTTCGTTCTCGTGGGCAACCAGGTATTTAATTTCGTCGGGGCTAAACTCTTTCATAAGGATTGCTGTTTTAATTCCGGAAACTTTAAAACGGGAAAAACCATCCGGTAAACCGTTAATAGTAGATTAAGAATCCGCGAGCTGGGCTATCTTGTTATTTAAAACCCAATTTCATAAATTTGCAATTCAAAACTAATAAAGTAATGGTTGAAACTTTCGTAAACTACAAAGTAAAAGATATCTCACTGGCCGAGTGGGGTCGGAAAGAAATTAGATTGGCCGAAGCCGAGATGCCGGGCTTAATGGCTATTCGGGAAGAATTTGGGGCTGCTAAACCCTTGGCTGGAGCCCGGATTGCCGGCTGTCTGCACATGACCATCCAAACGGCGGTGTTAATCGAAACGCTGATCCACCTGGGAGCGGAAGTTACCTGGTCGTCTTGTAATATATTCTCTACCCAGGATCATGCTGCGGCAGCTATTGCGGCAGCGGGTATTCCGGTTTTCGCCTGGAAAGGGATGAACGAAGAAGAGTTTGACTGGTGCATTGAGCAAACTTTATTCTTTGGCGAAGAGCGTCAACCATTAAACATGATTTTGGATGATGGCGGTGATTTAACGAATATGGTTTTGGATCGCTATCCGGAATTAGCCGCGGGTATTAAAGGTATCTCGGAAGAAACAACTACGGGTGTTCATCGCTTATACGAGCGCGTAAAAGCCGGTACATTACCGCTGCCGGCCATTAATATTAACGATTCCGTTACCAAATCTAAATTCGATAATAAATATGGTTGTAAAGAATCATTGGTAGATGCGATCAGACGCGCAACTGACGTGATGATGGCCGGAAAAGTAGCCGTGGTAGCTGGTTACGGCGACGTTGGAAAAGGTTCGGCGGCTTCTTTACGGGGTGCTGGTGCCCGCGTTATTGTTACCGAGATCGATCCGATTTGTGCCTTGCAGGCCGCCATGGATGGTTTTGCCGTTCGCAAAATGGAAACAGCTATTCTGGAAGCAGATATTGTGGTAACAGCTACCGGTAACTGCGACATTATCCGAGGCGAACATTTTCTGGCTTTAAAAGACAAAGCCATTGTTTGTAACATTGGTCACTTCGATAACGAAATTGATATGGCCTGGTTAAATCAAAATTACGGTTCTACCAAAGATACCATCAAGCCACAAGTTGATATGTATACGTTGGAAGGCAAAAACGTAATTGTACTGGCCGAAGGACGTTTGGTAAACTTGGGTTGTGCCACTGGTCACCCGTCATTTGTAATGTCTAACTCTTTTACTAACCAGGTATTAGCCCAGTTAGAACTGTGGACGAATGTTGGCTCTTACGAAAATAATGTGTATACGTTGCCGAAACACTTAGACGAAAAAGTAGCTCGTTTGCACTTAGCTAAAATTGGCGTGGAACTCGAAGAGTTAAGCGATAAACAAGCCGATTATATTGGTGTGGATGTTCAGGGTCCGTTTAAACCAGAATATTATCGTTACTAAATCGCTGATTTTTGCTGATATAGCAGATTGTAAATAATACAGAAGAGCCGGGTGTAATGCCTGGCTTTTTTGTTTACAAGATGAGCAACGATGTTGATGGAGAATATATAAGTTAAAACCACCATATTTGTTTTATCAAAGGTTAAAACTGGTTTCATGGCCGTTAAATTATCGGTAGTTATTATTACGTTAAATGAGGAGCGAAATATTGGCCGTTGCCTGGAAAGTGTAAAATCGATTGCCGATGAAATTGTAGTAGTTGATTCTTTCTCTACGGACCGGACCCGGGAAATAGTGGAAAGCTATGGTGCTCGGTTTATTCAGCGCCCGTTCGACGGGTATGTAAGCCAGAAAAACTTTGCCGATCAGCAGGCCACCTTTTCTTATATTTTGTCGGTAGATGCAGATGAAGTGATAAGCCCGGCATTAGCCGAGGAAATTACCGCGATTAAGAATAACTGGCAGTTTGCCGGCTATTACGTAAAGCGCCTGACCAATTATTGCGGAACGTGGGTGCGGCACGGCGGCTGGTACCCCGATAAAAAGTTACGTTTATACAACCGCAGCCAAGGCAGTTGGAAAGGCTTGTTACTGCACGAAGCCTACGGGGTAAACAATAACGAACCAACTGGTACTTTGCAACACAACTTGCTCCATTATTCTTTTCCTACTCTCTCGGATCATTTAAAACAAGTAGATCATTTTACCAATATTCAATTAAAGGAAATAAATTTACAGGGGCGCCGCAAAAGTTTCTGGCCCTTGCTGTATAAACCGCCGGTCAAGTTTCTGCAAATGTATTTGTTTAAGGTTGGTTTTCTGGACGGATCTGCCGGATTTTGCATTGCGGTTATTTCCAGCTACGCTGCCTTTGTAAAATACGCCAAACATTACTTTTCCGCATGAGCCAGCCTTTTGAAAACCAAACGTTTCTGATAAGCCGGACCGACGCTATTGGCGATGTGGTACTAACATTGCCCGTAGCGGGTTGGTTAAAAGCCCATATACCGGGGGCAAAAGTTGTTTTTCTGGGGAGAACGTACACCGAAGCTATTATTCTAAGTTGTCCCAATGTAGATGTATTTCTGAATTGGGACGAATTGAAAAATAAACCCGCAACGGAGCAGACCGCTTTATTACGCCAACAACAGATAGATGTAGCTATCCACGTATTTCCAAATAAAACTATTGCCAACCTGGTAAAAAAAGCTGGTATAAAACGCCGGATTGGTACCCGTAACCGGTGGTTTCACTTATTTACCTGCAATAACTTAGTCGCTCTCAGTCGTCGGCATTCGCCTTTACACGAAGCCCAATTAAACCTGGAATTATTACGACCACTTGGCTTGCAGCAAATGCCCTCGGTAAAAGAATTAGGTACTTATTTACACCTGCAGCCCGCCAATTCCTTAGTGCCGGAACAAGAGACTTGGTTGCGGCCGCAGGTGCCGCATATTATTTTACACCCCAAGTCACAGGGTAGTGCCCGGGAATGGGGTCTAGACCATTTCGGGCAACTGGCCCGTTTGCTGCATCAACGCGGGTATCAGGTATTTATAACGGGTACGGCTAAAGAGCAATCTATCATGCAGGATTGGCTTCAGGAAAACAAAAATTTTATAACGGATATTACCGGTAAATTATCTTTACCTCAGTTTTTAAGTTTTATCAAAGCCTGCGATGGCTTAGTAGCGGCCAGTACCGGCCCGCTGCATTTGGCCGCTGCCATGGGTATTCACGCATTAGGGTTATTTCCGCCCATCAGACCAATTCATCCGGGCCGCTGGCATCCGCTGGGACCTCATGCCCAAGTATTGGTTTTGAACAAAGATTGTAATGCGTGCCGCCACCAACCGGCTAATTGCCAATGCATTCAGCAAATTTCGGTTATCCAGGTTTTAGAACAGATCGAAAAGTGGCAATTGCTTCATTAATCTTAATAATTTTTATCAATATGTTTCTTTTTTGTAAAGCTACGACCATGTATTATTTAGAGCCTAAGAAGTTTATTTTCGAAATAATTGCTTAAGAATTGACTTTTATAGCTGTTTATTTACTTATTTTAGATTATTTAAAGAAAATTCCGTTTAAATAAATGTAGAACCCATATAATAAATTTTTCTAATTTTGCGTATAGGTATCTGTTTCTACAACTAAACTGTACAGATTTAATTTAAATGAGCGATCAAAGAGGCAGTCAACTCAGTA
>Ga0210040_10004913_pt1 | contig 17205 bp, 17 predicted proteins | sample CryGeyCG12114_NA_FD_185462 | JGI IMG/M metagenome (GOLD analysis project Ga0210040, IMG submission 185462) | Groundwater microbial communities from aquifer - Crystal Geyser CG19_WC_8/21/14_NA (SPAdes) (version 2) | ecosystem: Environmental > Aquatic > Deep subsurface > Groundwater | place: USA... | reverse complement strand
ATGTTCGCCCTCACCGAGGCCGACCTCGCGGGCAGCGTCCTGGACTGCCCCGGCGGCGGTTCCAGCTTCACGGCCACCGCCACCGCCGGCGGCACCGACGCCCGCGCCGTCGACCCGGTCTACGCCTACCCCGTCGAGGACCTCGAGGCCCAGCTGGCGTCCGAGCTCGAGCGCGGGCGGGCGTGGATGCGCCGCCGCGCCGGCGCCTACCGGTGGGAGCAGCACGGCGACCCCGAGACCCTCACCCGCCGTCGGACCACCTCCGCGAGCGCGTTCGTCGCCCACCGCCGGGCCGAGCCGGGTCGGTACACGGCTGCGTCGCTGCCGCACCTGCCGATGGCCGACGACAGCGTCGACCTCGTCCTGTGCTCCCACTTCCTGTTCACCTACGTCGACCGCCTCGACGCGGGCTTCCACCTCGCCGCCCTGCTCGAGATGGCCCGGGTCGCCCGCGCGCAGGTCCGGGTCTACCCCCTCCTGGACGTCGGGGGCCGCCCGCAGGAGGCCCTCCTCGACGCCCTGCTCGCTGAGCTGCGCCGGGCCGGGAGGACCGCCCGGACCTGCGCGGTCGACCACGAGTTCCAGCGCGGCGCCGGGCGCATGCTCGTGCTGGACGCCTGATGCCGTCACCGGCCAGGTCAGCGCGCTGGCCGCCGCGCGATCCTCACGCTGCAGGCCCACCTCGACATGGGGAGGCGGGGGCGATGCCGGCGGGCTGAGCGATGAGGTGGCTCGTCTCGTCGGCCCGGCGGGGCGCGGCGTCGCCCCACCCCCTCGGGGCTGGGCATGCTCCCGGTGGGCGTGCCCGCCCAGCCCCCCCGACCGGCGCTGGTCGGGGCAGGAGGCGCCCGGGGTGCGAGGCTGCCGGCATGACGTCCCACGAGGCCGTGACCATCGTGACCGGGGCGGGCCGGGGCATCGGCGCGGCCACCGCGCTGCACCTCGCGCGCGCCGGGCACCACCTCGCCCTCAGCTACCTCAGCGACACCGGCAGCGCCGCCGGCGTCCTGGCCGCCGTCCGCGCCGAGGGCGTCCGCGCCGTGTCGATCCGCGGGGACGTCACCGACGACGCCGACGTCGACGCGCTGTTCGACGCAGCCGCAGACCTCGGCGCCGTCACCGGTCTGGTCGCCAACGCCGGGCTGACCGCCCACCTCGGCGACCTCGCCGACACCCCCGTCGAGACCGTGCGCAGGGTCCTCGACGTCAACCTCCTCGGCGTCGTCCTGTGCGCCCGCCGCGCCGCCCAGGTCATGTCCACCAGCCGCGGCGGCGCCGGGGGCGCCATCGTGAACATCTCTTCCGCCGCGGCCACCCTGGGCTCACCGCACGACTACGTCCACTACGCCGCCGCCAAGGCCGGCGTCGACGCCCTGACCGTCGGACTGGCCAAGGAGCTCGCCGACCAGGGCGTGCGCGTCAACGCCGTCGCCCCCGGCATGGTGCGCACCGGCATCCACGCCGCCGCCGGAGACCCCGACCGCCTCGAGCGCGTCGTCACCCGCATCCCCCTGGGACGCGTCGGCGAGCCCACCGAGATCGCCCCTGCCGTCGCCTGGCTCCTGAGCGAGGAGGCCTCCTACGTCACCGGGACCGTCCTGCGGGTCGCCGGAGGCATGTAGGCCCGAGCACCCCCCGTGACGCCGGTCTCCTCCGTCCCTCCCGTGCTGAGCGGCCTGCTCAGGGCCGCCCGGATGCGGGAGTCGCCGAGCAGCCCCCGCGGGGGCTGGCGGGGGGCGGGGCTCTCCGACAGGCTGTGACGGTGCTGCGGTCCGCGACGGAGTCCGACGTCAGCGTGATGCGCGACGTCGAACGCGCTGCCGGGGAGGCCTTCCGGTCCCTGGGCATGGACGCGGTCGCGGACGACGACCCACCCCCGGCGGTCGTGCTGCGCGAGTACGTCGCCTCGGGCCGGGCCTGGGTCGTCGACGAGGGCCACGGGCCGGCCGGCTACCTCCTGGCGGACGTGGTGGACGGGTGCGCCCACGTCGAGCAGGTCACCGTGCACCCCGAGCACGCCGGAGCGCGCTGGGGCGCCCGCCTGGTCGACCACCTCGCCGAGCGGGCCCTGCGGCGCGGTCTGCCGGCGCTGACGCTGACCACCTTCCGCGACGTCCCGTGGAACGGTCCCTACTACCTGCGGCTCGGGTTCCGGTGGCTCCCGGAGGAGGAGCTCACCCCGGGGCTGCGGGCGCTGCGCCAGCGGGAGCGGGAGCACGGCCTCGACCGCTGGCCTCGAGGTTGCATGCGGCGCGAGGTGTCTCCCCTCGGCGCTGGGGCGCCCCGGGAGACGGAGGACGCGTCGAAGCCAGGAGCCCGCGGTCGGTGACGGCTCGGCCACACTGCCGCGCATGCAGCAGCCCGTGGACCTGGAGGAGGTGCGTGCCTCCTACGACCGGGTCGCCGACGCCTACGTGCAGATGGGTCTGGGCCGGCTGGAGGGCGAGCCGTGGTTGAGGGCTGCGCTCGACGCCTTCGCCGAGGAGGTCTCGGGCCTCGGGCCCGTCCTCGACGTCGGCTGCGGTCCTGGCCACGTCACCGCCCACCTGGCCGCCCGGGGGCTCGACGTCCGCGGGGTCGACCTCTCGCCGCGGATGGTCGAGCACGCGCGCACCGCCTACCCGCGACTGCGCTTCGACGTCGCCAGCGCCACCGCCCTCGGCCTCGCCCCCGCCTCCCTGGGAGGGGTGCTGGGCTGGTGGTCGCTGTTCAACCTGCCCCGTGACGTGCTGCCCCAGGTGGTCGCCGACCTGGCACGGGCGCTCGTCCCCGGCGGACAGCTGCTGGTCGGCACGCACGTCGGCGACGAGGACGTGGAGCGCCGGGAGGCCTACGGCGGCGTGCCCGTGACCTGGACGACGCACCGGTGGAGGCCGGAGCAGCTGGGCGCCGTGCTCGCCGCGGCCGGGCTGGAGGAGGTCGCCGAGGTGCGCTTCCCGGCCTCGGGCCAGCAGGCGCCGCAGGTCGTCCTCGCTGCCCGACGACCGCGCGGGACCAGCACGAGCTGACCGGGTCGTCGCTGGACGGGCGCGGGTTGACGGGGGAGCGGTGCTGCACCTGAGAGCTGTGGTGAACCAGGGAAGGTGTCCGGATGAGCGACGTGCCGCAGCTCGGCCCCCCGCCGCAGCGCATCCCCGTCGACACGGAGCAGGTGCGCCTGCTCGTGGCTGACCAGTTCCCCCGCTGGGCCGGTCTCCCGATCAGGCCTGTGGCGGAGGGCGGCTGGGACAACTGGACGTTCCACCTCGGCCCGCAGATGTCGGTGCGCCTGCCCAGCGCGGCCGAGTACGCCCTGGCGGTCGAGAAGGAGCACCGCTGGTTGCCCGAGCTCGCCCCTCGGCTCCCGCTGCCCGTCCCCACCCCGCTGGGCAGGGGCGGACCGGGCGCGGGCTACCCCTTCGCCTGGTCCGTCCACCGATGGATCGACGGGGAGCCGGCGAGCGCCGACCTCGTCGCCGACCCGGTCCGGTTCGCCCTCGACCTGGCCGGGTTCCTGTCGGCCCTGCAGGGCGTCGACCCCGCCGGCGGTCCGCCACCGGGCGAGCACAGCTGGTACCGCGGGGGCACGCTGCGCACCTACGACGGGACGGTCGAGAAGGCGCTCACGGCCTTGACGGGTCACGTGGACGTCACCCTGGCGCGGGAGATCTGGGCGACCGCCCTGGCCGCGCGGTGGGACGGCGTCCCGAGCTGGTTCCACGGTGACGTCGCCGCGGGGAACCTCCTGCTGGAGGACGGGGAGCTCGCGGCCGTCATCGACTTCGGGACGTGCGGCGTCGGCGACCCGTCCTGCGACCTGGCGGTCGCCTGGACCCTGCTGACCGCCGACGGCCGTCAGGCGTTCCGGGAGAGGCTGTCCGTCGACGAGGCCGCCTGGGCGCGGGGACGCGGCTGGGCGCTCTGGAAGACCCTCGCCACCTGCGCCGCCACCGTGGGCGGGAGCGACGAGGAGGGCGCGGACGCCAGGCGCGTCCTCGACGAGATCTTCGCCGACCACGAGGCCGGCGGGCGCCCCGCGGCAGGGTGGCACCGGGCAGGTCCATGGTGACCAGGAGCTGCCTGCCCGAGCGGCCCCCTGCGCTCGTGCCGGGAGGACGCCTACCGGGGCGCGGGTCGGGGATCCTCTGCGGCCGCCGCACGGTCGATCTGGGAGCCTGCGTCCCACCACTCGAGCACGCGCAGCGCGTGGAAGGTGAGCCATCTCGAGGCCTCGCCGGGACCGCTGTCGACGTCGAACCACGTGCGGCCCTCGTGGCGCAGCTGCTGGTGCCACGTCCCGTCGGCGTCACGTGCGGACCGGATGAGCTCGACGGCGTCGGCCATGCGGTCGTCCGGACGCCGGCCGTCGTGCAGGGAGGCGGCGCGGAAGTAGTCCGCCGCACGCAGCACGCTGTAGTACCACCTATAGGGGTAGGCGAGGTGCGTGGCCCACGGCTCGTGGACCTGCCCGGTGGTCAGTCGTCGCATCAGGCCGCGCTGGAGCAGGTACTCCTCCCCGTCGCGCCGCACCTGACGGAGCGCCGGCGACCCGCTCGTGCGGATCTCGTGGTCGAGGATCCCGCGCAGGGCCATGAGCGTGGAGTGGAAGGAGGAACGGCGCGCGCCCTCCACCCACAGGCAGTTCCACCCGCCGTCAGCGAGCCGGTGCTCGACGAACCAGTCCGCGAGCCCCGACACGTCGGCCCCCAGCCACGCGCCGTTGGCGAGGGTGAGGCCGTTGATGCACGCGTCGACCTCACCGCCCCAGTAGGGCAGCTCGTCGTACTCCCAGCGCGCGTGCCGCGCGAGCAGCCCGGCGGTGCCTGGACGCAGCGCGGAGGCCTCGACGCCCCACTCGCGCAGCGCGTCGAGGGACCAGGTGGTCGCCGTCCAGGGCTGCCCCGGTTCCTCCTGCCTCGCATCAGCCGGGAAGTAGGCCCCGCCCGCCCACTGGCCGTCCTCGTCCTGGCGGGAGAGCAGCTGCGCCCCGAAGCCCTCCACCGCGACACGGGCTCGCGTGGCCCGCCAGCGTTCCTCGGGCTCCCCGGCGAGGTCGCGCTCGACCTGCCAGCGCAGGCTCGGGTCGGAGTCCAGCAGCCAGGCGAGCAGCGCTCGATCCACCACGCGGGGACGGTAGCGCGCGAGCGCACGCACCGGGGAGGACGCGGACGAGGCTGCCGGACGAGCTGGAGGCACCGGTCCTCTGCCGCCACCCGCCGTGCCGGTCGACGGTCCCCAGCGTGCCTGACGGCCTCGGCGACGCGTGACGGGTGGTGCGGCTGCTCGTCCGGGAGTCCGTCACCGCCTGAGGTCGCGGGCCCCCTCGACCGGTCGGGTGAGCTCTCGCAGCTGGGCCGTCCTGTCGCCGCCGGCGTCACCGGTGTTGACCGTGCCGGCCGGCTCGAACAGGAGCGCGTGGACCTCGTGGTCGGCCCTGGGGCAGTGCTCGACGCCGCGGGGGACGACGAAGACGTCCTGCGGACCGAGCACGACGTCGCGGTCGCGCAGCTGGATGGTGAGCTCTCCGCGCAGGACCATGAAGAGCTCGTCGGTGTCGGGGTGGGTGTGCCAGACGAACTCGCCCTGCAGCTTCACGACCTTGACGTCGTAGTCGTTGATGCTGGTCAGGCGGTGGGGCTGCCAGTGCTCGGTGATCGACGAGAGGGCCTCGGCCGTGTTGCGCACGTCGTCGCTCATGGTCGGAGGCTAGGTCGTCCGGCTCCTCGAGCGGCGAGCTGCCCGGAGGGGCCCGCCCCCCGGCGCGCAGGTGGAGGTCCTCGCCAGTGCCACGTCATGCCCCTCGGGCCGTTGGGCGGTCTAGCTCCAGGCGCGTCGGGTGGGGGCGTCGGTGGGGGCGGTGAGCTGGGCCATCAGGCCGGCGAAGTCCTCGAGGTGCCAGGTGACGACGATGTGGCCGTCGCGGACCTGGTGGACGTCCATCGTGCGCATCTCGACGCGCCGTCCGGTGGGCTGGTGTCCCATGAAGGCGCCCTGGTGGGTGCCGCTGACGGTGTTGCGGACGGCGACGCGGTCGCCGTCGACGAGGACGTCCTCGTGGGTGACCTGGTAGTCGGGCATGGCCTGGCGGAACAGGGCGATCTGGGCGGCCATGCCAGCGGGTCCCTGCTCCTGGCCGGGTGCGAGGGGGATGTCGACCCAGTCCTCGGCCAGGACGTCGGCGTAGGTGGAGGTGTCGCCGGTGCGGAAGGGCTCGTAGAAGGCGCGGACGACGGCGGCGGTGTCGGAGGCGGTGCTCGAGGCGGACGGGTCCTGGGGCTGGTGCGGTGTGCTCATGGGGTGGGTCCTTCCGGGGGTGGTGGAACGGGCTGGAGGGGATGGGCGGGCGGTCGGGGGCGACGGCCCGGACCGGGTCAGGTGAGGGTGAGGACCAGGCCGGCGGCGATGAGCAGCGCGGCGGTGGCCGCGTGGATGCTCAGGGCGTGGGCGAGGGTGCCCCCGTTGCTGCGGACGATGACGGCGTCGCCGATCGGGGTGATCGCCGCGGCGACCAGGGCCCAGCCGAAGGCGTGCGAGCCGGCGGTGGCGAGGACCACCAGCGGCACCACACCGGAGGTGATGTCGCGGACGCCCTTGATGCTCGTCAGGGCCCGCAGGCTGTCCTCGGGGACGCCGAAGCCGGCCATGGCCACGCGGGGGACGAGGAGGAAGCGGGCCCCGATGAACAAGATGAAGACGCATCCGAGGACGGCGACGGCGAGAGCAGCGGTGGTCATGGGAGCCCTTCGAGTGATTGTCTAACGGCGTTCTCCAACGAAGCTAGCACCCCGCCACGAACATGTCTAGCGGCGTTAGGCAACGCTGCTACGGTGGTGGCATGCCTCCTCGGCCAGCTCCTGACCTCGACCAGCGGCGGGACCAGATCACCCGTCTCGCTCGGCACGTCGCCGAGTCGCAGGGGTGGGCTGCCGTCACGATGCGCAGGCTCGCCACGGACCTCGGCGTCACCCAGCCGGTGCTCTACTCGGCCTTCTCCGGTCGGCAGTCGCTCGTCGACGCGGTGGCGTTGGGGGGCTTCGCCGACCTCGCTGGTGCGCTGGAGGCTGTCGAGGCCTCGCCCTCGGCGCGGATGCGCGCCTACCTCGACTTCGCCGCCGTGCATCCGAACATCTACGAGGCGATGTTCTCGATGCCCTCGGGGCTGCGGTTTGCCAGTGGCGTCCACGAACCGCTGTCGCGGGCGTTCGCGGCGATCCGCGACGCCTTCCCCGGAGACGACGGCACTCGGGCCGAGGTCGCCTGGGCGACCCTGCACGGCATGGCCACCCTCCAGGCCAGCGGACGCCTGCCCGAGGAGCGCGTGCAGGCCCGGCTCGAGCACGCCCACCGGATGCTGACCACCTGATCAACGGTCACCGTCTCGGTGCGCGAGCCTCTGTGACGCGAGATCACGACGGCGGCCCGGACCAGGTCTCGTTCGCCGAGGTAACCAGCAGCCGGTCGACATCTGCGTGTGGCAGTGGTGCTCGGTCGGCCCGTGAGCGCTACAGGTGCACGTCCACGGCCGGGTCCTGCGGCGCTCTGCCGTGGACGCGGTGGGCGTGCTGGGTCCGGCGCCGGTCCAGCCAGCTGATCACCGGGGTCGCGGTCGTGCCGTGCACCACCACCGACAGGGCCACTGCCAGGCCCACGACGCCCCACAGCTCCTCGACGGGGAACTGCCCGTGGGAGAGGCCGTAGGACAGGTAGTACAGCGAACCGATGCCCCGCACCCCGAAGAAGGCGATCACCACGCGCTCCCGCCAGCCGGCCGCGGTGCCCCAGGTGCTGAGCAGCCCGACCAGCGGGCGGACGAGGAGCACCAGCAGCACTGCTACCAGGGCGAGCTGCCAGGTCAGCCCGGCGAGGAGCCCGTCGGTGAGCGCTGCTCCCAGCAGCAGCAGCACCCACGCCGTCAGCATCCGCTCGGTCTGCTCCACGAAGGCGTGCGCGACCTTGTGGGCGCCGTGGGAGCGCTCGACCGCCCGCAGGGTGCACGCGGCGACGAAGACCGCGACGAAGCCGTAGCCGTGCAGCAGCTGGGCGGCCCCGTAGGCCAGGAAGGTCACCGCCAGGGCGGTGAAGCCCTCGACCTGCTGGGACAGCCGCAGGGCGTCGGCGCTGGCGTGGAAGAAGACCCGGCCCAGCGCCCATCCCAGGGCCAGACCCACGACGACGCCCACGACCAGGCGCACCAGCAGGTCGCTCAGCGCCCATCCCCACAGCCAGCCGCCGAGGGCGCCGGCGTGGGCGGCCAGGGCGATCGCGAGGTAGACGCCGGGGAAGGCGGCGCCGTCGTTCAGGCCCGCCTCGCTGGTCAGGGCGAACCGGACCTCGTCCTCGTCGGTCTCCTCGCTGGGCTCGGCGACCTGGACGTCTCCGGCGAGCACCGGGTCGGTGGGCGCCAGCGCCGCGCCGAGCAGGACGGCAGCGGCCACCGGCAGCCCTCCGAGCAGGCTGCCGGTCAGGGCGACCAGGGCGATGGTCAGCGGCATCGCCACCGCCAGCAGCTGCCAGGTGGTGCGCCAGCGGCGCCAGCCCACCGGGCGGTCGATGGCCAGGCCCGCGCCCATCAACGAGATGATCACGACGACCTCGGTGAGGTGCTCGGTCACCGCCTCGTGCTCCACGGGGTCCACCGACGGCAGGCCGGGGACCAGGCCGATCAGCGCGCCCAGGGCCAGGAAGGCCATCGGCAGGCTGAACGGCACGCCCGACAGCAGGCGCGGCAGCACCGCCGCCAGCAGGGCGCTGGCTCCTGCCAGGACGAAGACGACGAAGATGGTCACTGCTGATCGCTGCCACGGCAGGGCCGTACGGAGGTCGTCACCGCGGGATCCTCACCCAGCAACGGGCTCCACGCCCGGCCAGCGACCACCGCAGGGCCTTCGTCCCCGGCCTCCGGGCCTCGTCGGACGCCGACGGTGATGGCCAGGACGCCTCGGTGCGTCGCCCACCACGGGTGGTCGGCGCGGGCTGCCTGGTTCGCGGGCGGTTGGCATGAGCCGCCCCCAGGAGTGACGCCAGTCCACACGGCCTGCACGGACCAGCACCGCTTTACATCCGTTAACTGGTCGGCTAGCTTTACGGTCGTAAAGCCGGGTCAGCAAGATCCGGCCACCTGAAGCCAGGAGACGACCATGAGCGCCACCACCACTGCGCTCCCTGACCAGGGGCGCACGCACGAGCAGCTGACCCGGTCGTGGCTGGCTCTGTGGAACGGTGAGCACGCCGCAGCCGAGGAGCTTCTCGCGCCCGGCTTCCGGCTGCACGCGGCGATGATGGACGGTGGGGACGGCAGCGCCGTGGACGGCCCTCGCGCCCTGGTGGGATGGATCGCCTCGACCCGCGCCGCCGTCCCGGACCTGACCTTCTCGATCCAGGTGGGCCCGGTCGTGGACGGTGACCTGGTCGCGCTGCGCTGGCGCGCCGAGGGCACCTACGCCGGTGGCATGCCCGGCGCGGGTGCTCCGGTCGGCACCGGGGTCGACTTCACCGGTACCGACGTCCTGCGCGTGACGGGCGGTCGGCTGGCCGAGTACTGGGTCAACTCCGACACCCTCCTGCTGCTGACCCAGCTGCAGGTCATCGCATGAGCGCGACGAGCCAGCACCGCACCGCGCGGCTCGACGCCACCCCGCCCGCACGGACTCCCGAGGTCCTCGAGGCCTTCGAGCAGTCTGGTCGACCGGCACTGCGCTCCGCCGGCGCCCTCCTGCTCGTGGCGGGCGCGGGCTACCTGGTCTGCGAGGCCGTCACCGCCTCGGAGTGGACCGACCCGTCCTACAGCTACGCCGCGAGCTTCATCAGCGACCTCGGCGCCACGGACTGCAGCACCTTCCAGCAGCGCGTGGTCTGCTCCCCGCTGCACACCGTGATGAACACCGCCTTCGTCGTCTACGGCGTGCTCTTCGCCCTGGCCGGTCTCCTGCTCGTCCGCGCGGCGCGGGCGCGAGCGGCGGACCCCGACGAGCCGGGCAGGACGCCTCGGGCGCTGCTCGCCGCAGTCCTCACCCACGCAGCCGGGATCGTGCTGGTCGGCTCCTTCCACGGGTCCACCGCGGCCACCGCCGACGGCACCGTGGCCTACCACTACGCCGGAGCGACCCTGGCCATCCTCGGCGGCAACGCCGCGGTCCTGCTGGCCGCACGCCAGCACCGGGCCCTGGTTCTGAGGCGCTGGTTCGCCACCGCCAGCACCGCCCTGGGCGTCCTGGGACTGGTCGCCGTCCCCGTCCTGATCGCCACCTTCTCCACGCCGGTAGCCGGCGTCGTGGAGCGGATCTCCGTGGACACCATCATCGGCTGGGACGTCATGGCCGGCATCGCCCTGCTTCTCGCACCGAGCCGGCCCGCCCGCCTGCGCACTGCCCGCGCAGCAGGCCGTGCCTGACCCCCGTGGCGGTCCATCCGCACGCCACCACCCGACCGACCTCGCAGCTGGAGCAACCATGAGCACCCACCACGCCACCACCACCTCCGCGACCGAGGTGGTCCTGCCCGGGGCGCGTGGAGCCGGACGGGTTCCAGGTGCGCCAGCGCACCCTGCCCGCCCCGGCACGGGGGCAGGTGCTGGTCGAGGTGGAGGCCACGGGCATCTCCTTCGCCGAGCACGCCATGCGACTGGGTCGCTACCCGGGTCAGGCCGCGGTTCCCCTTCGTGCCCGGCTACGACCTGGTCGGCACCGTCACCGCCCTCGGTCCCGGCGTCGAGGCGGGCCTGCTGGGGCAGCGGGTCGCGGCGATGACCAAGACCGGCGGGTGGGCGAGCCACGCCCTGCTGGAGGCGACCGACGTCATCCCCGTGCCGCGCGACCTGGACCCCGGCGAGGTGGAGACCCTGGTGGTCTCCGGCCTGACGGCCCACCAGATGCTGCATCGAAGGGCTCGGGTGCGTGCGGGGCAGATGGTCCTGGTCCACGGCGCCAACGGCGGCGTGGGCACGACGCTGGTCCAGCTCGCCCAGCACGCCGGTGTGGGGTCATCGGCACCGCCTCTCCCCGCCACCACGCGGCCCTGCGGGAGCTCGGCGTGCTGCCTGTGGACTACGACGACCCGGACTTGGCTGCCCGGGTGCGCGAGCTCGCCCCCGGCGGTGTGGACGCCGTCGTCGACCACGTCGGCGGCGCCAGCATCGCCCGTTCCTTCTCGCTGCTCCCCCCCGGCGGGCGACTGGTCAGGCCGACTACCTGCGCGACGACCGCCAGGGACAGCTGCAGCGACAGCCGCGACACGTCGGCTGGACGTCCTCCGGATCGACAGGTTGCCGCAGTGACGCCAGCAGACCCAGGGGCCACACGATCACGCCCGGACGAGCAGCACCGTCAGGTTCATCAGGCGGCCGTGATGTCGAGGTCCTGTCGCGAGGAGGAGGTCTGGCGGACAGGCTCGCTGGTCGCGCCTGCCGGGCCATGGGTGAGCTGCGGCGTGGGGTCCGAGGTGTCAAGGGCGAGGAGGCGGGCGGTCCAGGTGGCCAGCGCTGCGGTCGCGGTCCGGGACAGCGCGGCCTGCGGGACCAGGTCGGTGAAGCCGTGGAAGGCGCCGGGCCACACGTGCAGCTCGGCCTGGGCGCCGGCTTCCCACAGCTTGCCGGCGTAGGCGACGGCCTCGTCGCGGAAGACCTCGGCGCTGCCGCAGTCGACGTAGGCGGGCGGGAGACCGGACAGGTCGGTGGCCCGGGCCGGGGCGGCGTAGATTGACACGTCGTCGCCCCCGCGGCGGTTCCCGAGGTAGGCGTCCCACCCGAAGCGGGTCATGGCGCGGTCGGCGACGCCGACGCCGTCGATCTGGCGCGTGGAGACGGTCGAGTCGCTGTCGTCGAGCATCGGGGAGAGAAGGACCTGGGCCAGCAGCGCGGGGCCGCCCCGGTCGCGGGCCAGGAGGGCGGTGCCCGCCGCGAGGCCGCCGCCGGCGCTCTGGCCGACGAGCACGATGCGGTCCGGGTCGACGCCCAGCTCCTCGGCGTGGGAGGCCGTCCAGAGGAGCCCGGCGTAGCAGTCCTCGACCGGGTAGGGGTCGGGGTGCTCCGGGGCGAGGCGGTAGTCGACGCTGACCAGCACCACGTCGTGGGGGAGCAGCCAGTCGTCGTAGGAGTCGAGGTTGCCCAGGTGGTGGCCGAACATCATTCCGCCGCCGTGGATGGCGTAGAAGCACGCGGTGGGCCCTGTGCGCCCGATCCGCCCGATGACGGCCAGGGAGATGGGGTCACCGAGGTGGCCGGGCACCGTGACGCGGCGCCGCTCGAGTCCTCGGGCGCGCAGGTTCTCGTCGAGGTCCTGCTCGGAGATCTCCAGGGCCCGCATGCGGGGAAGCATCTCGGTGGTCAGGGTGAACGGGCCGCGGGCCTGCATCGCGGTGAGGAAGGTCGCCAGCTCGGGGTCGAACGGCGGGTGGGTGGTGCCGGTCATGGCGGGGACTCCTGGTCCTGTCGGGCGGTGGTGGGGTGCGGTGGGGGTCGAGGTGGGTCAGGCGGACGGTTCGAGGGCGTCCTCGGTGGGCGTGCTCGGCAGCCCACCGGTCGCGCCGCGTCGCGCTCGGTGGATCCCGAGGCCGACGAGCGCGGCGGCCACGACGGTGAGCGTGAGCCCGGCGACCTCGACCGCCTGCTGGAACTGCCCGACCTGGGTCGCGCTCCAGGTCGGCGCGGTGATGCTGCCGGTGAAGAGGGCGGCGAGGATCGTGCCGGTGGCGGCGATGCCGATGCCGGTGGCGAGCTCGCTGGAGGTGTCGACCAGGGCCGCGCCCACGGAGGTGCGGTCCTGCGGCAGGCCGCGCAGGACGTTGTTGCCGGCGACGACCCCGACCACGCGCATCCCGGCGGCGACGAGCACGAGGGCGACGACGACCCAGGCGTAGCCGGATCCGCCGAGCAGGGCGAAGACGGCGAGACCGGCGACGACTGCTGCGGCGCTGAGCCACGCGGCCCGGTCCAGGCCGATCCGGGCGACCAGGGGACCGACGAGACGGCCTCCGGCCAGCAGCACGAGGACCTGCGGCAGCATCCCCAGGGCCGCGGACGTCGGCGACCAGCCCCAGGCGAGCTGCAGCTGCAGCGTCACCAGGTAGCTCAGCCCGGCGACGGCCAGCCCGGCCGCGGCCTTGTACGCCAGCCCGCTGGCCACGAGGGGGCGCGTGAGGAGGGCGAGGTCCAGGAGCGGGTGACGAGCGGACCGCTCGCGCAGGACGAAGGCGGTGGCGGCCAGCGCCATGGACGCGGTGGCCGCCCACGGCCCCTCGGAGCGGGCGCCCTGGTCCACGAAGAGGGTCGGGATGAGCAGAGCCAGCACGATCGTCGCGGTGCCCAGGAGGGCGCCGGCGACGTCGATCGGGTCGCCGTGCAGGTCGTCCTCGGCGTCGGCGCCGACGCCGAGGCGGATGCCGAGGAAGGCGAGCACGGCGATCGGCACGTTCGCCAGCAGGAGCACCTGCCAGGGCGCGACCGCGAGGACGAGGCCGCCGGCGGTCGGGCCGATCGCGAGCCCGACCAGCCCCGCGGTGGAGATGACGGACAGGGCGCGCACGCGCAGGTCGTCGGTGGAGAAGAGCCGGAAGGCCAGGGCCATCGAGCCGGGGGTGGTCATCGCTGCGGCTCCGCCCGTCAGCGCCCGGACGGCGATCAGCTGGCCGGTGGTCGTGACGAGCGCGGTCGCGAGGCTGGCCGCAGCCAGCAGCACGAGGCCGGTGAGCATGACCCGACGGCGGCCGAACCGGTCGGCGATCGCCCCGCACAGCAACATCGACCCGCCGAAGACGACCGAGTAGGCGCCGGTGACCCACTGCAGCCCGGCGGTGGAGGCGTGCAGGTCGCGCCCGATCGTCGGCAGGGCGACGTTGAGGACCGAGTTGTCGAGCATCTCGAAGAGGAAGACTGCGGACAGCCCGGCGAGGGCGGTCCAGGCCTCGCGCAGCGATCGGGGGGCGGGGCGGACCTCGCTGCGGGTGGCAGGGTCAGTGGTGGGCACAGCCACTAAGTTAACCAACTAAGTTAAGCAGCACAAGGGAGTGGGGACGGGATGCCGCGGACAGGTGAGCGAGGCGGGCCGCAGACGCGGGCGAGGATCTCCGAGGTCGCCACCCGGTTGTTCCTGGAGCGCGGCTTCGACGTGGTCACGGTCGCCGAGGTCGCGCGGGAGGCAGGGGTCTCCAGCGTCACGGTGTTCAAGCACTTCCCGCGCAAGGAGGACCTCCTCCTGGACCGCAGCGACGACGCCCACCACCTCCTGCGGGCGGCGGTGCAGGACCGGGCCCCGGGCACCGACGTGCAGACGTCCTTGCGCGAGATGGCCTTCGGTCTCCTCCAGGCCCGGCACGCGCTGTCCGGCCTGGACGAGCGGTCCGTGCCGTTCTTGCGCACCGTGGAGTCCTCGCCCGCGCTGGTCGCCCGGGCGCGCGAGATCGCCGCCGACCTCCAGCGCACCCTCACCGAGGAGCTCGACCGCGACCCGACCTTCGACAGCAACGGGCCGCTGCTCGCCGCGTTCTTCATCGCCGGCTACTCCACCCTGCTGGTGCACAACGCACGCCACCTCCTCGCCGGGGAGCTGTCCAGCACCCTGGAGGACGGCCACCGCGCCCGCTTGGCGGAGCTCTTCGAGGCGCTCAGCAGTGGAGTCCTTCGCGACAACGGGGGGCAGGGGGTCAGAGGCCCTGCCCGCAGGTCCGAGGGCCCTGTCTGAGCCAGCCCCGGACAAGCGAGCTCCCCGCGTGGTGCCGGCTCCGGGCGTGCCCTCCTGCCGGCCCCCACTGACATCGGCGGACGCGGGAGCCGATGCTCGCTGCCCCAGAGCCCATCACCGGAACACCACCCCGTCTGCCGGCGCTCAGTCGACCGTGAGCACCCACGAGAGCACGTCCACGTCCGGCACCCCCGCAGCGCCCGTCGACCTCGGCGCGCGCTGGCCCGGGGACCCGGGCACCGACCGTGCCTCGACGCCGGTGCGCACGTCGCCCGAGGGTGCGCACGCCCTGGTCGTGGGCGCCACGGGCATCACCGGCTCAGCGCTCGTGCGTCAGCTCGTCGAGGCGGGGTGGCGGACGACGGGCCTGTCCCGCCGCCCTCCGGCGGACGCGCGCGCCGCGCACCTCGCAGCGGACCTGACCTCGAAGGCGTCGTTGGAGGAAGCGCTGGCGGATCTGCGCCCGACGCACGTCTTCGTGGGCGCCTGGGCGCGCCAGGAGACCGAGGCCGAGAACATCCGGGTCAACGGCGGGATGGTCCGCGACCTGCTCGCCGTCCTGGGCGCCCAGGGCTCGGTGCGGCACGTGGCGCTGGTCACCGGGCTCAAGCACTACCTCGGCCCCTTCGAGGCCTACGGGAAGGGCGAGATGCCCGACACCCCCTTCCTCGAGGACGCCGAGCGGCTGGCCGTCGACAACTTCTACTACGCGCAGGAGGACGAGCTCTTCGACGCTGCCGCGGCCCACGGCTTCTCCTGGAGCGTGCACCGCTCCCACACCGTCCTCGGCCACGCCGTCGGGAACGCGATGAACATCGCCGCCACGCTCGGCGCCTACGCCGGGGTCCAGCGCCACCTCGGGCGGCCGTTCGTGTTCCCCGGCTCGCGCGCGCAGTGGGACGGGGTCGTCGACCTGACCGACGCGGACCTGCTGGCCGACCACCAGGTGTGGGCCGCGACGACGCCGGGGGCGGCGGATGCGGCGTACAACGTCGTGGACGGTGACGTCGTCCGCTGGCGGCGGCTGTGGCCGGTGCTGGCGGCGCACCTGGGCGTCGAGCCCCAGGGCCCGGGGGAGGAGCCGCAGCCCTTGGAGGAGCAGATGGTCGGCGCGGAGGAGGTGTGGGCGGACCTCGTCGCCGAGCACGGGCTGGTCGAGCCCGACCTGGCCCGGATCGCTTCGTGGTGGCACACCGACGCCGACCTCGGTCGGCCCATGGAGGTCGTCGCAGACATGACCCGCAGCCGCCTGCTCGGGTACACCGGCTGGGTCAGCACCGAGCGCGCGCTCCTACGCCGCGTCGACCAGTACCGCGCCGAGCGCCTCGTCCCCTGAGCTCGGTCGAGAGCGACTGCCCGGTCCCGGGCGGCGGGCGGGAGTCCGCGCACGCTCGAAGGCGGCCCGCATGACGCACCTGCGCGGGATCCTGATCCGGACAGGGGTTCGCGTGACGTCGCCGCGAGGCACTGCCTCGCCGGGTCCCTGACCTGCGCCGTCACCGGTAAGGGGTGGGTTGCGGGGACGGGTGGGCGCGACGCCTCGGAGCCCAACGGCTTGCGCGGAGCCCCTCGGCGCGCGGAGCCGACGCGTCCCGCTGGGCGCGTGCGCAGCCGCCGCCCACCGGAGCAGCTGTTGTGTCACCTCTTGCTGCCACGACTGTCGAGCGGGCCCTCGAGCAGCTGCGTCCGGTCGTGCTGCGGGTCTGCCAGATGGCGGTGGAAGACCCCGAAGCGCAGCGGCGGCACGCCGACATGCTCGATCAGCACCCGGACCTGCGCGCTCGGGACGCGCTGAAGACCCAGCAGGTCGCCCTTGACCTCGCTGCACGCCTGCAGCGTCGAGGCGCGCCAGAGGACGTCGCCGTCCTCGCCGCCGAGATCGCCCTGGCCTGCTACCGGACGGCTCGTCACCGCGCGGTGGACTCCCGCCCCCCCCGACCGAAGCAGCGTTCGAGCAGGTCCTGGCGCTCGGACGCTCACCGCTCACGCACCCATCCACCGGGGGCGCGTCATGAGCATCTCGATGCAGGACGTGGTTCCCGCCGCGTCGAACGGCTCGGGACCCGCGTGCGTGCGTGCGGTGCCAGCCGGCCAGTGGCTCGTGTCGCCCCCCCTGCCACGAGGGGGCTGTGCGTGACCTCGTCAACCGCCTGGTGGGTGAGCACCTGCGGGGCACCGCACCTCCTCGCCCGCGAGGACCTGGAGCGGGTGGGTGATCGCTACGACGAGCGACCTCGTCGGTGCAGAAGGATCCGCAAGAATCGTTGGACGCCGAACCTTGTGGATGTAGCGTCCTCTCATGGTCTCTCCGGGACGACATGTGCACGTGCGCGACGCCGGGGCGATGCGGGCGCTGGCCCACCCCACGCGTTCGCGTCTGCTCGGTGAGCTGCGTGCCGAGGGCCCGCGGTCGGTGGGTGGTCTGTCCCGGGTGGTCGACGAGGCACCGGGGTCTGTGAGCTACCACCTCGGCGTCCTCGCCGAGCACGGCTTCGTCGAGGAGGCGCCCGAGCTCGCGCCGAACCGGCGGGAGCGGTGGTACCGGGCCAGCCAC
>Ga0210040_10004912_pt1 | contig 17207 bp, 14 predicted proteins | sample CryGeyCG12114_NA_FD_185462 | JGI IMG/M metagenome (GOLD analysis project Ga0210040, IMG submission 185462) | Groundwater microbial communities from aquifer - Crystal Geyser CG19_WC_8/21/14_NA (SPAdes) (version 2) | ecosystem: Environmental > Aquatic > Deep subsurface > Groundwater | place: USA... | reverse complement strand
TGCGCAGTTTTCAGACAGGTTTTAGAATAACCCCAACCGTGACAAAAATGGTTTAATTTTGTAATTAAATATTTCAATTTGAAATGTTAGGGTAATTCTTTGGTCATCTGATCAGTTTACTGGAATAACTTGTAGTAGTATTATTGTTGGCGCGAAAATCAAAATGATGTTGATTGATGATTCAATTTGCGATTGCAAGTTGGTGAACAGAAAAGACTAGCTGATGAGACTACCGAAAAACGATAAAAATCCCTAATTATTATTACTGGTTTTTTGTAATATTAATATAAATAATTCCTTGTAACCCGGCTTCGTCGTAATACCCTCTTGCTGAGGTTTATTAAAAGAAGTTTCAACGATGGCTTGATGGCTTCCAAGGAACTTTGAATGAGCAAATATTTCATGCGCACTTTCACTTTTGTTAGGCCATGTCGGGGCCACAAAAACACCTTTCACATGAATTTCATCCTCAGTCTCAATTTGTACACAGTTTTGTGTAGTTGCACTTTCACCGACGGCAATCCCTCTTTCTAATCCCAGAACATCTCACATGAGGCCATTGTACTTGTTTGCTTGTTCCCATGAATAATATTCATTTTTGATCAGTTTACAGTTAGTTGCCATTGAACCAACAAGAAGTAATAAAGCCAGTTCAGATGATACACAATACATTATTAGTTAATTAGTGGGAGCATTGGGATCATGAGAACAGGAGTTTGAGCATTAGATGATGAGTTGTGAAACTTTTTGGACACATTGGCTCTTGTGTGTTGTGAATGGACTGAACAGTCACCAGTTTTATGGAAACCAAAAGGGGATGTTCAAATGGCTGAAAACACATGGACTAGATGAAACACATTTTGATCGGATAAGTAAGGATCGGTAACGGACAGAGCCACAAAAATTAAACTGTTCAACTCCAATAGTGAAGAATTTTGTGAAAGGGAAGTGAAAAAATAAATGACTATAATGAAACGAATGTCAGGAATGAAAATTTGGCTCCTATGGACCTTACTGATCACACATTGCACTCCATTGTTAACTGGTGAGTACATTTTATTCATGTAATGCACGTTTTAAGTTTGTGGTTCACATAAAGGACAAATATTTGATCCAATAAATGAAGAAATGAATTTTTGTGCGGAGAGGGAATTTTTTTGCACCGTGTGCTAAAAAGTTTGAAGGAGGCAATCTAAAGTGGAGAGAAGCCGCCAGCATTCTTTAATATTGCTTATATGCTTGTCTATATGAGGCCCGAGGTCGGTCTAGTGGTCCTGCATGCACGCAACCAACAGATCCCCTTGGTCCATGGGCAAGTTTAATCAGCTCCAGCGGTAACTACATCCATGAAATTGGAAACCATAAAAATATCTTGCCGTACAAAAGAAGTGTAAATAATCGTAAAAAACTAACATAGTAAGCCCTTTAGTATTACTAACTAACGTCTTGTACTATACAACTTGATGGTGGTGGCCTTTCAGCTCTTATTAACCTAGGATTTCCCATCATATTATGGGAATCAAAAAGCAATAATAGGAAACAAGGCTAGTTCAAATCACTGGTGATTAGATTGATTGCCTTCAAAATTCATATCCATGAGAGTGATTTTGAGATACAAGAGGGAACGTGTGGCTCGAGAATATTCTTTTCTTAAAAAAAAATCCACTTTGTTCGTTTGTGGAGGATGGATCCGGGAGACGTCCTCTGCGAGTGTGTTGTGCGATTATTATGTGCGACTGTGAAATGCCCAAATGAACCGAAAAGTATTCTTGCTCCACAATGTATGGAGATTGGTGCACATTTTTGTACGGCACGTTTTCTCTCTCCATGCAGTTTGGCCCTTTGGGTGAAAACAAGGAGTTTACCAAAATCCATCATCTTTCTCCTCACAATAGAACATTTTGTTCACCCAAACAAATAAAAAACTCTCCATAGATCCCAATGCAGTTCACTGTCTATTTACCATTCAAAAACAAAGCTCTTTTAACCCCATGACAGTAAACCAAGAAATGAACAATCTGTAGTAAGTTACACCATTCACACAAGCTCCAACATGGAAATATATCAAACATAACTAAATTGTTTTCTGCGAGACCACATTTTTTTAATATACAGCAATTTTTTATGCACTAACTAACCAACTAAGTAAGTAAAATACAAAGATGTACTCAAAGAAAAGAAGAATTGTATAGTTTTTTTTTGAACTTGCTAAATATTTGGTCAAAAATGCAAACACACGCACAAAGAACATTTAGGAGCTCGTATTTATTTTTGGTTTGTTTTTATTTGGTGTTGTTTAGCCACAGCTGCAGAGTTTCGTACATTTTTGCTCAGCTGGATCCAAGAAACTTTCTCGATGAATTTCAAATGAGAGGGAAATGCACTAAATCCTTCAGTCACACTAGATTTACGGTCATTTACTCTGTACAAGAGAACAACAATTAACATAGATGAAGTTACGTTTATTGCTAGATGCTTGCTTATTCCGTAAGTTTAGTTCCTTTGTAGTTAGTTAGTTACTTATATAGTTAGCCGTAGCCGTAGACCACTCTGGCTCTGGCTTGGCTACTGCATTACTGCATACAAAGAGCTAGTCACTTTTCTATGTAAATTTAAATACCATTTTGAGCACTATACTGCTATATTACATAAATAAAATATAAATATATATACCACAGCAAGCGAGCATACTTAAGTAGCGACGGTCCAATAGGATGCACGTAAGTCACTAAGGAACAGAAATGGGTAAATTTAGAAAAATCTTGTACAATTTGGCCGAGATAAAATGTTTTTTGAAAACAGTGGCTGGCTCGCGTTGTACATAATAGCATGAATTCATCAGTTCAGGCATAGGGTATGCAAAAAAGTGGATAGAAATCTGTCCCCTTACTTAAAAGTTGTGAGCATTTTATTCAGACAAATAGATGGAATAGAAGGCATTTAAAAATAATAACGAATAATGAGGTAATTTCCAAGAACAATGTATTTTTGGACAGACAGACAGACCGAAGAACAGAAGAAGCGAGCAGTGCTTTTCAACAGCTTTGTTGCACACCAACAAAGTGTACATTATAGCTACAAAAAATATATGGCTTCGATCCAAACGCCAAGAAGTTGTTCTTTTCTCACATTCATGGTCTTATTTAGTGCACAGTATACAATTTCCTCGTCTTCTCATAATTATCCGGAATGTTTTGTCTGTCCTGTCACATCCGTCCGTCCGTCAACAGCTCAACTCTTAACTCAATAGACTTGATCCATCAACATTACATTTTGCACTATAATGCACTCGAAGGATTTGTATGGTCAGTGGTTATGAATTCGAAGATGAGCGAAACCAGTGAACCCTTTCTCCCAACTTTGGGTGGATCAAAATATTGATTTTTTAACATCTAACCACTTATGGATAGATTGGAGCGACGAACTGGGATGAGAACTTTAACTAAACCGAAGAGTTGCAAATAATCAAAAGAATTAGACTAACTATATTTAATTGTCATTGCAGATATCATATTTAGTAAATACTGAGAGTGCAGGAAACTCAAAAAAGACGTTAGTTCATTCATGTGGACACATATAGTATACACAGACCCCATATTGTTTAGCAATGTGGTTATATTGAGGAAAAAAATTGCAAACTTTTTCGGACACGCCATACGTAAGAATTAGGATTTTGTGGGGACCCAGAGTGCGTCATCTGGAGGGAGAGACTAACAATGAAATGTTGGCAATAAGTAGCTACATAGTGGACGTGCAGTTGATGCTTAATTCTTGATGCGGGAAGACCATATGTGGCCCTTGTTTCTTATTGAGCACGCACAATCACTATTCATCATCATCAGCATCATTCATATGACCATGATGATGATCATCACCTCCACCACCACCACACGACGACCACGTAAGGCGCCGCTCCCTCTTCTTAACGTGCTCTCATCTGCCCGCGTGTGTGTCTTCTAGTCTCTCTCTATGATTATCACACCAATAAGAACCCACAAGAAAAGTGCACCGTGTGGACCACTCACTCACACCAGTAAAATGAGCCATACTTATTTAAGTGCTCATAAATTAAATTAGCTAAGAAACGAAATCGGTACATAAGAATAGATGTCCGTAGCAGAACACAAAGGCTTTAACAGTTTTTAACTCTATTGTCTTGTTCGGCCGCCAGCTATATATTCCATGAGAATATGAAATGAGGATGAGATGGGATGATCTGTAGTTGAAAGGAATTGAAAACTCTCTTGTGAAGAAAAAAGTTATTTGCAAATTTCCTAGCAAATGAATCTACCGGCCTCGAGGGTTTAAAAAAATCATTTTGTAGAAAATTGAAGAATTTGGTAGCATTCTACTCACTGATGACATTATATACTGTGTGAGCTAATTCTCCTTGTATTTTCGTGCAACCAAGGGTAAGTTGAAAAATGTGCAATTTCACTTTTGTGTTCAATTTTAGCTAGACTTTTTAGACAGCTGATTAGAAAAATGTAGCTGCCACAAAAAACGTATGGTTCAGACAGAAAGAAAAGGCGTGATTTTTTGGATTGACGGTTTGAAAGAGGCAAGAAGAATTATCATGCGCTATAAATTTAAACGAATTTCCACTTTGCAAGAAAAAATGTAAGACACTGGGAGCATTGAAATGGGAGTTATCATGCGGTGTTACCAGAAGGTTTTTATTAGTCAGTCAGGAGGATAAAACAGATGGAAAAATTGAGGCGCTTGTTTGTCTGTGCCATTTGTAAACTTGTGAGATTTTAATGTATATAAGTAAATGATGGGAAAGGCATTTGAAGCCAATAAATTGACAAGTCCAAGTTGAAATAGAAAAATCATCCCTATTTACCGACGAACAAGGAGTTCTTCTCATCCATAAAGGTCGAGTTTCCATCTCAATGCGGCCCCAATCTAAATGCTCTACATATATTTACTTCTGCATGCAGTATGCAGTCTTAAATTTATTTTCATGTATCATGTGCAGTTGAGTGCACTTTTGTTATCTGCTGGCATTTTCAGTGCCGAGCAGGGAGAGATAACTCAATTTGCTAGATTTTTATCTTTGTACGTTTGAGGATAGAAAGCGACTTTTTGAGGAACAGAGGCTCCCACAAATCCTCAAATGATTGCTTCATCCCATGTGATGAGCGCGAAAGCCTTCCAAAAACTCACGTCGTTTATCTAGTCTAGTTCCATAGCAAACAAATATTCAATTGAGTTCAAGTCGCCACATTCAGCTCATATATATATATATGTGAGCTATTCCCCTGGTTTCCTAAACACGGGCAATTTGTCTGCAACTTTTAAATAAAAATGAAAAAAAGTAACTCAAAACTATTCATTTTCTTTTTTTGTGGCTTCTATGGCGCACAAAATGGTAAAGAAAAAGAAGAGTAGAGTTTGAGAAATTGGTGACCATGTTTTTGGGGTTTATCTAAAGTGGTGCAGTTAGTTACCGATCAAATGAGGTAGAATAAAGGGAGACGCATACAAATTCCTCGTTCTCATCCCCAGGAACACATGAAATGTCATTTGCTCTTTTTTACATCCGCCCAGAGACTAGTACATATGGTTCCTCGTGATCAAGTACAAGGGGTCTATGAATTTATGAAACTTCCGTAAAGTAAATGCTTCAGCTCCTTGCTTCAACTCCTTTCTCACGGTCATCTTCTCGTGAAAGCCAAATGGTCACATTTTTATGTCTCATACATTATACTACTATATGCGATATGCGTACAAACTGCACTACTGTATTCCATATTCCATGGGCGGGCCTATTGAGGGAATTCAGAGCGGGCACAGCAACCCGCACAATCCAAAAGTCTAACCCACTGAATGCATTTAAAAAGTCTTTATTATGTGATATTTATGTACTACTACTCTACTTTGTAGCCTATCTATAGTTATTCTTAAGTCTTGACGTGCGAGACTGATGCCATGTTGGTACAAAAAGTTGCGCTCATAAAAAGTAGACGCAATTTTGTCAACTTTAACTTTGATATGGGAAAAGTTTGAGATGCTCACTCTCAGTCAGTTCAGTTAGTTAAGAAGTGTCATGATGGCACCTTTTTATATACCGGATGTCCAACTGGTATAATGCAGTTTATAGTTGCTGTATTTGCTGTGCTCAACACAGACGTGAGTTTTTGCCAAATCCTTTTACTTTGCACGCCTTATCAGAAGGGCCAAAAAAAATGAAGCCGACTTTTGTCTAATAGGGACTTGTTAGGTACACAGTACATGTGTAGGGATTAGATTAAACTAACATGACAGATTTAAAACTTTTTAGCACAATATAATTACAGTGCTATTATTCGAGATTTAGTACGCCACTGCTACTACTCTTTCTGTTCCATTTATCACAAAACTTTTACGCTCAAATTTATTAATGTTGTGAACCTTTTGCGCTTGCTTTTTAGATATGTATCTAATATGCCAAATTTTTTGGCCAATTTTTGCACACAAAAGTCATTGTTGAAAAAAAAAATTTAGTGGTGAGAGTAGAGGCGCTGTGGCTGACTCTAAGTAATTATCACAAGATTTCGGGTGAAAGTGTGATTGCGTGCAAACGTGTGCATTCTTCCTTCCAGAATGAGTAGATGAGTACAAAAGAGTTGAAATTTTGAGTCCGACCTATAAATCATATAGATGGTTACTGTGAGTGAGTCTTTAGAGATTTGACAACATTACATGGTGACAGACGGAAGCGGGCATAAACTTGTATTATTTTCGTTGTGTCCACAAAATCTATGACGATTGGTCAACATCCTCTCGTTTTTTTACAAAGTAAGGAACAGTGTCATCATTTTTTTCTTCCTCCTGTCTGTCTTCACTCTGCACAAAAGGAAAATGAAAGGAACACAGTTGTCAACTTCAGTTTTCCCTGAACGATTTAGACCAACAAACAAGCTTCTTTCCTATCACTAAAAAATTATTCTGTCTAACAGCAAGTTTTTTTTTCACTCCATTTAGTACGTACGACAAACATTGATTTTTTTTCTAATAACAGCATCTGGGATGCATACATTGATAAAAATATAACAATTGTAAATTTAAGTAATGTAAATATGTGCTATGTGCTCAAATGTCTATAACCTAATGCAATAAGACGAAGGTATACTATGACTGTTATTTTCAGAATCAATGTGATTAGAGTAATACATTTTCATCATGGACATGTCATTTCTTCATTCATGGACACACAGACACAGTCCCGCTTGAGAATTGTACGGTTGCTCAAAGTAAGCTTAAAAACAAGGAGGAGTACATAATATGTTACATGTGATGATTGTGGAAATGGACTGTGAGATGGTCATTTTTTGTGTTGGTGTGAACCTTCATTTGGTGAGAGGAAAAGGAAATATATATACGACAAGGGAAAGTAACGGAAGAAAGTATAGTATGACGATTGCAAATGGAGACATTAAAGCTGCGTGAGCAAACAAACTAATAATAAATAGAGTGAGAGCGAGAGAGAGAGAGAGAGAGAGCAGTGAACATAGGGAACCGGAACAGTAAACAGAGGAGATATGTATGCATGTACATGGAAGCGCACATCTATCCATATAGTGGATGGTAAATACAAAAGAAATTGTGATGATAAAAAGAAAGAAAGAGAGAAAAGGAGAAAGCAAGGGAGGGAGCCAGGGACAAGACAGAGCTCCATATCCAACTACATGTAGGGGAAAAGAAAAAGGAAGGAAATGAAATGAGCCAGCCGGGGATGTTCCAAACGGACTAACTTGGCACAGTTTTATACACTAATAGAAATCTTTAATCTCAAATTGTCACTTGCAATGTATTTGCAGATACAAATACTTTGTGGGACATAAATTATCGATTTTCAAGTCACAAGTCTGTTTCAAGTGTCATTAGAATCCTCTCAAAAGAATTCCTCCACGTCAAATTAAATTATTTATTGACATTTTCATTTCAGCTTACTCTTTCCTAATGTTTTTCATGAGTTCTGAAAGAGAGGCTTTTTGTCACTTTTCTGCCAATCATTAAAAATGAAATTTCGGATTCTCCCATGCGAACAGATTTCAGACTGATCGAATTGTTCTCGACAACTCATGATCGTTTTTTAGACTATAAAACGGTTGGTGCACACACATCCATACATTCATGACTTTGAGTGGGAGTGAATAGATCAGGCTTAAGATTAATCAACGGAAAAGCTTTTAGTCTTACAATTGAAACAAGCTTAGCGACGAAATTGTATCCCCGAGTTATAAAAAAGCATAGTTTTTGCAGTTGTCTGTTCCATGATATAATATGTTTCGTAAATACACCAAATCGTTGGAAGGATTCAAGTAGGTCGTCGTGTGGGATCGTATCACGTGAAATTAAAGTTCATAATTTGCTGTGCATTCTAAATTGACAACAAAACTAAAACTGATTTCATCTAAGCGTTTGAGTGCATTGGATTGAATACGTGCAAGTGACTTCATTGACTTACAGTTATCCAGTCTGATTCAGACCAAATGTTTTGCTTACATGTTATTAAGTTCAGCCGGTTGGCAGCAATAGATTACTTAGCTATTCGGTCAACATCGATTCGTTCGTGGGCTATACGGTCAAAAATACTGAGTCTACTACCATCTAGTTCGTGATATGAAATGCATTTGGGTCTACTCATAAAAATTGTAGAAAAGGTAGATTATGATGATTAACTTTCGTTGATACATGTAAAAAAGAGAGGAACAAGATCGTACTTATTTATCAAAAGAAAATTTAATTGCTGGATCTCAGCCCAAAAAACCCAGAGCAAAATATATGAATTTGAATAATAGACTTAAAAGCTTAGTACAAAGATATCATGATAGTTCATATGATGTCAATGAGTATTTGGGTTTAGCTCACAATATGACAGAGTTTCGAGCAGACCTGAGCTCAGAGGTAATTTCTAGGGTGGTAAATCGGGAGAAATATTTGGAAGTGATTTTTTTTTCAGCTCAACCGTTCGTGGGGGAACGAAGCCCCCCCACACCCATTTTTTAACCCGAACCAGCTAGAACCGACCGAGTTGAATTGACCGAATAGACCAAGTACGAATCGATGTTGACCGAATAGCTGTGTCACCGCAGCAATAAGTTTGAATTATTTCTGAAGGAACAGAAAAAACTAAAACTTACAGCTAGGCTTAAACATGTGAAAGTGAAGTTTAAAATGTTCATGCTTGTAGACTCTGAGATTTGGATACAGAATGGTGTGGGTATGGACGGAAAATTCAATTCGATGGTGGTACAGGTGATATATGGGGAGCATAGCAGTATAGATGATGAATTTCCCATTTCTCATTTTTCAATATTGGTTTGTAAGATTATGTCGATGTCATAACAGTGAGCTCCATGGTGTCAACATGTCATCTTGGGAATTAAGCGAACATTCCAAATCTTTAACGCCATGTTTACAACATCCATCATCCTACGTCGTCGTGTCTCAAAATAATAGTTCCCTCAGCCGACAAGTAAACTCAACATGCTCCGTTATATAGTACATTCAACCATCTATTGAGACCCTTTTTATATGAGATGGACGCTTATTCCTGAGGATTTATGTATATCCCCAGTGCTGTCGCCAAAAATTCGTTCTCACAATAGACAATAGTTCAAATCTTCTGGGGGAACTCTTCGAAGATTTGATATTCTAGTCATTGATGAGAACACTCGAGAGAAATGGATCTTGGATCCAACAGTTAGATTCGAGAAAGACGCTGAGCAAGCTCAAAAAGTTAATGAAGAAAAACAAGAAATTTACAACCCATGTGTTCCGATGGTGAAAGAACAATACAACCTACGCCAAATCAAAGTAATTGGTCTACATATTGGATCCAGAGGAACTATTTCCAACCTATTCGTGAAAACCTGCGAAAAATTCAAACTTCCAAAGTCTATGTGCAATACCATAAGCTTGATGGCTTGAAGTCATCCATACGAATTTTAAATCATCATCTTAAATTCTATCAACTAGGGATCAAAACCAAGATAGTGAACCAAGAAAAAATCAAAACCGCATTTAGAAGTGAAAATTTATATAACCTTTACTGAGTCCTAAGGGCTACCTCCAATGTGTGGCAGTTGACTGAATAAACAGTTTTATCTCTCTCGTCAGTTCCATAGTGCATTCTCTGTCCATAATTCATAGAGCTAGTTGAAAATCCTACAACGTCCACAGCAAAGGACATGAAGATTTTGCCCCAAAAAAACACCAATCTCAGGGTTTTCGGTTTTCCAATGGGGATGGTTTTCTTATTTAACTAACGGCTACCTATCCGCCTACGATATAATTGCTTACAATGCTCTTTTTTTGGTCCTAACTTGTATAACCTAAATAAATGCATTGAAAATTGAATCCATAAAGTTTCTAATGGGATAAAATTGTGTGTTCAGAACCTTGCGGCTTCGTTCCCTGATTTATAGAATGCGTGCATTGAGTCTCTGATCAGGGAGAACAAAACAAGGCTTCCGCATTACTTAATTGGAAATAATAGGAAATAGGAAAATGTTTGTGACTTGAGCATTTTAAAATGGACGGGAGTCTTATGCACAAAACTCACTCAAAGTCACAGTTTTTGCGTAGACTTTCTTATGTTCTGGTAACCATGTTACAATGAAATTTGGGGGGAAGAAATAAATAAATGAGGAAGATATGGTTATGTAGCAGGAAGGAAAGGAAGGTAATAAGTTTTCAGGAATTGAGACATGTTTGAGAAAATGAGGTGTCACACGTATTTGATTAATGAGTGGTGATTGCGGACGTGATACTCCATTTACTATTGTTACGTACTCCATACTGTATGTGAAGATATGCATGTACCAGGTAATGTATAAACTACACTGCACTGTTCCTGCCCCAAGTTCACAGCTCAGCTCATGTCACTCAAATTTGGCCCACAAACTTCAGCCCCTTCCTCTTCTATTCAACACTTTATTTATGTATACTTGTTATGGCTTCTGCATAGTTATTTGCGGTCCCTTTATTTATCCCACTATCTGGACAATCTGCTCAATTCAAATGTTCAAAGCAATAGTCATGAACAACATACATATATTCTACTCAACCCATCTTGTTCCTATTCCGCATTTTCACTTTTCACCTACATAGCTCTTGCCATAAGAAAAAGAGAAGAAATATTAAGGGCTAGTTTTTTATTTGAGCCCAGTGGGTAGGACCGAGTTATTCCCATACGCTGCATAACCAACTTTTGGTAGCCTCTTCAAACCAAAAAGTATACATTTGCTGGGAATGTTCACTAACATTCACCGTGAACAACTTGAGAATCTCTCTGGAGCACATGGTGCAATTGTGCACACCGGCAAAATCACAATCTCTATTGTCTAGTACCATAGCATGCAGATAATGTGATGTTCGTTTCTACAAGGGTAGTGACACCTGCAGCTAAACTGTGTCTACAAGCCTAGGATAGTCCAACTTTTAACTGAAAAAGCAAAAAAACATGGTGATTTTATGCGAATTTTTTTCAGACGAAAAGGTGGACACGGAACATATGGAAGAAGGAGCGGGCCGGACGTCCACAGTACCAGAACCGGACTATGATGCAGAAACTTTAGAGCCACTCCCATACTTTGATTTGAATGCCACATTAAACACAAATTTGACCATCCAAATGGGCACTGATGTTGCTCTCGTGTGTCGAGTAAACCGTCTGGGCGATAAAGTGGTAAGTGCTTCTTAACGCGTATAATAATATTGCCCCCTACTCCTTGTTTACATATCATGATCCTTCATTTCCATCAGCTCTAGATGGTTTAATGCATTTGGTAGGAAATTTGACAGTGACAGCAAGTTGTTTTTAAAATCATACTGTGAGGCAAAAGATTTGAGGTCGAAAAAATGAGTAGAGTGAATGCAGAGATTCTCACAACTATGCCCCAGCATACACTTACTTACTTTAGTTAGTAAAGGGTCAAGTGTGAAGCATGACTTCAACCTATCAAATAACCTAAACCTGAATGAACTGAAATTATATAGAAAATTATTCATCATAGATCATCGCAAAAAAATTTTTTTTTTCTCACTATAAGTAGCATAATTTTTGTTGCTAGCAAACAACAGCAAAGATTAGCTAGCATACATAAGATGAGTACTATGGTCTTAGAAATCTGGTTTCGTTGCAACTCCTTTTTGTGCTCAAGTGTACTTCTAAAGCCCAGTATATGCATATATAGGTAGGATAAGACTGCTTTGGCCCATAGGGAGTGTGACTATATGCTATGACTACACGTGAAAACTAAATAGCATGAAGACTTAATTGATACTAAATACAAGTTTGAGCTGCCTGTGGTGTGGTAAACTTCTGATGCAGTGTGACATTTGTTAACTTTGGAGCCCCAGATTTGAGTAATGGGATGTGACAGTTGGCCGTACATACAACGGCATGGAATTCAGAAACCACCGTCGGTCTTTATTTGACCGCACATGTTTGCATAGACTACACACTCCTCATTCAATGTTCAAGAGAAGACTTCAAGAAATCATCAATTTCATGCACACGGCCCAGACGATTACTCCTCCCAAGGACTGCAGTTACGTGTGTCACTTGAACAGTGCAAGTGGTGCAGTAAACACTTCAACTGTGTCTGCAGACAGAGTAGCCAATGGAATGAGAAAAATTGATGAGTAGTGGTCTGGGATCCGTAGTTTATTTTTTCAGCCTTCTTTATATTTCTCCATTGGTAACTACATACATAAACTAACAAACTGAAGCTAAACGGCTAAATAGTGTAAACTGGAGGAGGTAGCCTTGCAACTATATAGTCGGATCAGTTTTGTTTTTCCTGGCGTATAGTAGTAATTTCATCTTTCAAGGTCGAAATTCCATTTCTGCTAATGGAACAATTTTATTTTCCAGCGAATTTAATTGCCTCTCTAATGTGCTCCCTTGCTAATAGTATTAACAAAGGGAGGTGAAGTGTGCTATGCTCCATTACTCTTAATTCTTGTTGAATCCTGTCATTACGCGCAGCATGGAGCCAAATCTTGTGCTTCTTTCAGTATACACAAGTGTACAGAAGCTACATAGGACACTACAAGTTGAAGGCTTCTTGACAACAAACTGTTCACAAAGTCAACTATAAGACTTGTAAAAGCCGAACATATTGCCATGCCGTTGCATGGGTGGGCAAAATGAGTAAAAAATCTATAAGCTTACAATGTCTTCCTTTAGTCAGCTATTTGTTCGTATATAGCATATACTATGGCGTAGTATAATTTGATCATGGAAAGACGACAGTTCTAAACTTTGTCTACTCCAAGATCCACTCTTCTCCCATTCCCATTCTCTAAGAATGTAGTATGCTCTGATGACTTATCCATGTCATGTGGATAAGCATTGTGGAATCTTTTATTTTGTGACTGAAACATGACTGAACAAAGTTGAATTTGTTGAGAAAAGGATTTGGAGGTGGGGGATGAGAAAAATAAAGTAAAAGTATCCTTAGATGGTGGATATGATACGAGGAGGGTTTTGTTGGTAAAGAGAAACACGGTGCTCACTCTCCCATATATATATATATACTGAGGAGGAATAAAACACTGCTGTTTGTGTTTGTAGAATGCGTGGATTTTATGAGTCCCAGCTGGGAACAATAATGAATAGTGTAGTATGGGGAGTAGTACGCACACTGCATTTAAAAAGTGGGGACAAAAAAGGCAATGGCAATTGGCAACGTCCCAATAATATTCAGCACACAGACAGAGGGATGTCATGGTAGCTCATCTTTTTTGCCTCCATCGCCATCCAACGATCCAAAGTCTTCCTCTGTAGTGTCTGCCTCCAGTAGTGCAGTCCCTAGTCCCTACTCTCCCTCCATACATACTATATACAGTCTCACACGCTCCCCGCCCTGCTGTCCTCTCTCATTCTCTGCGTCTCTCTCTTTTTCCCTCTCTCGTCTCTGCAACAAACAAACAACAACAAATGTATACATAAGTACTCCCTTCTCGCACAATCACAATCATACCATCACATCATATATTAAAAGTATAGAGCACACTCACTACTCCTAGATTATTCATCAACATTTTTTAGTCTCCTCCACTAATGCCCGCACATCTCACATTACTAATACCGAACCCAATCTTTTGATAGATAATACGTTGGATCTGACTCACTGTGAGCAGTGTGAGCTACGTACTATGTATGTTTTGCGTCAATGGCGTTACAAAGTCTTTTCCTGCCCTGAAAAATTATGCACCATATTTGGTCTGCACTTGTGCAAATAAAAAAAAGTACATCCACGGAATTACAGTGCGTGGTAACAACGTACCCCGGTTACTATAAAGTTCTTGTTTAGTATTATGGGTGCTACTTGTGCGGTTTAGTAGGCACGCACTTGGCAAAGCACCTTTAGTTGTACCGGAAGCTCAGAGGGAAGTAAAATTGAAGCGTTCTACTTTGTGTCCAATGCTGACCTGCACATTTTGTATACAAGAGACTAGACGGTGAGCATTTCAACAATGTATAAGATACAGCAAATCTCACTTGGATATTTTTACATTTGATGCATTTGGTTTTCAAGTTTTCGAATAGAACGCAAGTAGTTTTCACTCAAAGCCAGCAGAACATGCAAGAAAGGACAGTAGAGATTTTTACTTATTTTAACGTCGTTACTCTAGTGTAGTAGACGAAAAACCAAAAAACAAACTGCATACTGTCAGTGTGGTTTAGTTATTTAAACAAATCTCTCACGCGGCTGGGTTATGTATGATTGACTGGAACTTTTACATCGGTTGCACAGATTGTTCATTGTTCAAAAGCCGGTAAAATGAAAAAAAAAATGTCAAAAAGATGATGATTATAAGAGTGAGTGTGAGCTATATAGAGACAGGGAGATTTGTGAGCGAGACACACTGGAGGGAAGGGAATGAAAATTGAAGACTTTTTGAACCTGAACCTGTACATTGAACGCCAAATGGACTGATGAAGCGAAAAGAGAATGGAGGAGGAAATACATGGAAGCAATGGGAGAAGAATATAATTGGACTGTGACTTCTAGCTCATTACTTTGAGTAGATTTGGAATTCTTGAGTTAATTGACTTTTCCCTCTTTTCTCTTTTTTCTCACATCCAGTCCCTCGCTCACTAAAGACTCTGACAAACGGGTGAACAGAATTTTTCTCATACATACTTCCTCCCCGTTTACACAAGGCACAGTTCGGCAAACAAAGTTCTCAGCACTTTTTCCTTCCACGTAGACTTTTAAGCCAGTTCCCTTGTCCCAATTTCCCTATTTAAGTTCAATAAAAACGAAATGCGTCTTTATCATTCAATTTGGTTTCTTGTGAATGTGAAACACAGAGAGGAAGCTGCCAATATGCAATTTTAGCTCCTCCTGTAGCTCAAATTTGCTTCCCACGCACTTGCATAGCAGCATTAGCATAACAAAGCTAGCTAAGGAAATGAAGAACCCAGTTTTATTCATCTCACTCACTTCCATCTCTTTTATTAGCTTCAAAATTTTACCATAGCGTCGATTATAAGAAGCTCGTTTTTGGGAGCTGCATTCGCATTGTTAATGAAAATTAGAAAATTTAAAAAACCATGCCGCTATACAGTTGATAGTTATTTCCAAAAGATAAATAGTGTATGGAATGTCATAGATATAGACCAGTAACGGTCCGCGTAACCTCAGTAGTTCTTTACAATTCATCCTGAGTCCTATTGAAAGTTTTGTTTCCAGCTCAGGATCGTTTAAAATGGGGACCCAAGAAAATCCAACAAGTTTTTGACGAGTTAGTGCGGAATAACGGATAATTGACAATACAGGCTGTGAATGCAAAGTATTGCAAAGTTCGTTTAAACGACCTCCCTTTGTGGCATAGCACATGTATGTCTGCACAAAAGAAAGGCAAAAGCAATACATTACATAATGTGTATATTTAAGCAATTCGTCTGCTTCTGCTTGCAATTTATTTTGTCTTTTTTCAAAAACATGATTTATCAGTGTTTTTTCAGTGCCAATACTGCTAATGAGCAAGTAAAAGCTGAAAAGCTACTTTTTAAAGACTTGATTAATTTCGTGTTTTATTACGCTATGAAGAAACAAAATACTGCTTGGCGTGAAAGTATATAATATCTTCTTGGCTCATTCGTCTTCAGTTTGACGTTAAGTATTTACCAAGGTATTTTAAAAGTGCATATTCGCTCTCCGGCCGTCTAACTCTAACTTTATGAACTGGTTTGTTTAACGTCTACGCTGTGGAACACAATTGAGTAACCAAAAATAATGTACTGTGTAGTTGCAACAGCAACAGCCAAGCATCGTATTTATATGCAAGTGTTCATATGATCTCTGCTTAAATTCATAGAATGCATACCTGCCTACTAAAAATCACCAATTTATTTAGAATTTATTTCTTAATTAAATCATAAGTACTTCATTTTTGCTCTGATTTTTTCTACTCTACCTTCACTGTGTCAGTGTAAGTGATTACTGCAGTTTATTTATTGGGCAAAATATATTTATAGATGATATTGTAGGCAGGGATCAGGGATACAGTGGGTATGCTCAACTATATTGAGCCGACGGATGAAAATGGCATAAGTAGGCGAGAGAGACTCAAGGACAGTGAATAATGATGGCAAGTAAGAATGAAATTGCTCGCTCTCTCCTCCAAATGAGTACAATTGAGAGCACAATAACTATATGAAGGATCCACATTCAAGGACAGAGACTAGTCTGGGCAAACGCAATTCTCTCTCTTTCTCTCTCATCAAACCAAACTGCCCCTCTTTCAAATCATGGTGGAACAACAATTTGCCTACATGTTTTATGTGCAACAAACTAATCCATGCACTTTAGCATGTGCTTTAAAAGTCTTCCGTACTCCCCCCGCCCGAGCTCACTCAGACCACCATGCAGGAAGACTTGCACACATACGTTTATTAGAGGGCGTGAGACCTCTCATAAAAATGTACGTCAAACGGGGTCTCAAACAGTCAAGAAATAAAGATTATTTTTTTACACGAAAAGTACTGCACAAAACAACCTCAAAATTTTTGAGTATGTTAAGCTGCTCGAGTTTTCTCTGTATAAAAAATTTCAAAACACAGAAATGTGTCACTGATTTTTAAAAAAATGTTTTATTTTTGGGTCACGTGACCTATCTGAAAACGCAACGGTGCTTACAAAATGAAATTTTGTGTTCACGGTTTTGGCGAAACTACTGAACGGATTCGCTTGAAA